>Ga0316603_10000015_pt1 | contig 263821 bp, 244 predicted proteins | sample OWC_soil_day10_n_FD_207649 | JGI IMG/M metagenome (GOLD analysis project Ga0316603, IMG submission 207649) | Wetland soil microbial communities from Old Woman Creek delta, Ohio, United States - OWC_soil_day10_noCT | ecosystem: Environmental > Terrestrial > Soil > Wetlands | place: USA: Ohio...
TTATTTATTTTTGAATTTATTTTTAAACCACAAACTCAACACACAAACCAAAATACCCAACCCGCTCACCCCGCCAAACACTCCGTAAAGTCGTTCAGCGCAGAAGTGAAATTATGAACGAGTGCGCGGAGTATGTCAACCACTTTTGAGCAATTATTGATTCAATTTCTTTGGCATTTTCAATGTCGATTGCACTTTTGTTTTTAAATCAATTGGTTAGACATTTTTCAATGACTTAACTTTTTATTTGAATAGTGCACACGCTCGGTCTCCCACTTAAACAACTGAACAGCAATCGTTTAAAAGGCTATTGATTGAGTGCCTGCTGCCAATCTTCAATTAAGTCGTCAATGTGCTCTATACCAACTGACACGCGAATCAGTCCATCGGCAATACCCCAAGAAAGACGTTGCTCGGTAGCCATCTCGGCATAAATGGTCTGCGCCACAGGCAATGCCATGGTACGGTTGTCACCTAAGTGCGTGGAAATCATCACCACTTGCAGCGCATCCAATACGGCAAAAACGTCCTTGTGCGTTGGCTTGACCGTGAACGACAACAACGTACCAAAGCCACGATTGCCAAATAATGCTTGCGCTCTGACATGTTGTGGATGGTTGGGCAAACCTGGATAATCGACGTTTTCAACCGCTGGGTGCGCTTGTAACCACTGCGCCAATTCATACGCATTCGCGCACGCACGCTCGTTGCGCAAAAAGAATGTCTCCAAGCCCAGCGCAATCATTTGCGCGGCATCCGCCGACAAGGTCGCGCCCACATCACGCAGTCCTTTTTTACGCAATTGCGCCAAACCCCATTTAGACGCATCGCCCGTGCGGTATTTGGCAAATATATTCGGGTAGTTTGACCAGTCAAACAATCCTGTATCTGTAATTGAACCACCCAAAACCGCACCGTGCCCCGACAGCCCTTTACTCAAAGAGTTCATCACCAAACTCGCACCATAATCGCGTGCGCGCACCAAAGCGGGCGTTGCCATCGTGTTGTCCACGACAAATACGATATTGCGCGCTTGACACAACTGCCCAATCCCTTGTAAATCGGCAATTTGCGTACGTGGATTGGCAAGGGTTTCGACAAACACCATGCGGGTGTTGTCACGAATCTCTGCAACCACATTTGCCACATTGGTCACATCCACGTAGGAAATAGCCACGCCGTGCAAACCAAAGGTGTCAAACAGGCTCGTGGTATTGCCAAACAGATATTGGCTCACCACAATATGATCGCCTTTTTTGAGCAATGCCAGCATTGCAGTGGCAATCGCACCCATGCCTGTTGCAAAAGAAACCGTACCAATACCTTGTTCTAATAAAGTTAATTGTGTTTCTAATGCAGTTAAGGTCGGATTGTTCGAGCGCGCATAGGTATAGCCTGCCGACTTACCTTGGAACGCATCAGCAATGCCTTGCGCTGAATCGTAGGCAAATTGCACACTTTTATAAATTGGTTGATGGCTCGGCGCATGCTGAATGTCAGAAAGACGATCGCTGTGCAGTAATTGTGTTTGAATGCTTTTCGGAGTACTCATAGTGTCCTAATCATGTTGGGAATTGACCAGTCTTGCGTTTATTCATCTGTGTCGTTGGCTGGTTTGGCTTCTTGCTTGGCGCGCTTGCGATTTTCTTCCAGTGCATCCAAATACGCGGCATCAATATCGCCCGTCACATACTCACCATTAAAACAAGACGCGTCAAATTGATTCAACCGACCATGACTGACCGATTGTACTGCCTGAATTAAATCCGCCAAATCCTGATAAATCACTTTGTCCGCGGTGATGGCTTGAGCAATCTCATCAATGGATTTGTTGTTGGCAATCAGTTCCGTACGCGTGGGCATGTCAATACCATATACATTGGGGAATTTTACCGCAGGTGCAGCCGATGCAAAAAATACTTTTTTTGCACCTGACTCGCGTGCCAGGGCGACAATCTCTTGACTGGTGGTTCCACGCACAATCGAATCATCAACCAACAACACATTTTTACCTTCAAACTCACTCGGCATGGCGGTAAGCTTTTGGCGCACCGATTTTTTACGCGTTTCTTGCCCAGGCATGATAAAGGTACGTCCAACATAGCGATTTTTAATAAACCCTTCGCGATATGGCAAGCCCAATTGATGTGCCAATTGCATCGCAGAGGGACGCGAGGTATCGGGAATGGGCATGACCACATCAATCTCCGCCACATTCATTTCACGTTTGATTTTTTCCGCCAGTGTGACACCCATTGCCAAGCGCGCCGCATACACCGAAGTGCCTTCAATCGTCGAATCAGGACGCGCGAAATACACATATTCAAACAAACAAGGACTCAATTGCGTTTCGTGCGCGCAAATCTCACTGACAAGATTGCCAGCCGCATCAATCCAAACCGCTTCACCAGGCTCAATGTCGCGTACGGTGCGATAGCCGACGCCTTCGATTGCCACGCTTTCAGAAGCCAAAATATAACTGTGGTTTCCCAACTCATCGGTGCGTTGACCGAGCAACAAGGGTCTAATTCCATTCGGATCACGAAAGCCGAATACACCCAAGCCAGCAACCATACCGACACACGCATACGCGCCACGAATCCGCGCATTCACACGACGCATGGCGATGAAAAAATGTTCAGCGCGCATGCCATCACGGTCGGCAATCGCCACACTCAACTCATGTGCCAACACATTGAGCAAGACCTCCGAATCCGAACCAGTGTTGATGTGACGTCGGTCCAAACGAAACAACTCGTCGCGAATTTCATCGGTATTGGTGAGATTACCGTTGTGCGCCAAAGTCAAACCATACGGCGCGTTGACATAAAATGGTTGGGCTTCTTCCAAACAATCGACATTGCCCGCAGTCGGATAGCGCACATGACCGATGCCCATATTGCCCAACAAATCGCGCATATTGCGCGTGCGAAACACATCGCGCACCATGCCTTTGTTTTTATGCATGAAAAAACGTTGACCTTGGTTGGTCACCATGCCCGCAGCATCTTGTCCACGATGCTGCAATAAAAGCAACGCATCGTACACCAGTTGATTCACGGGGCTGTTTGCCACCACACCAATGACACCGCACATATCAATACCTCAAAAAGTTAAATTTAAGGCGTCATTTTACTGGTTTTTGCCTCGGTTCAGGCACAAAAAAATCAGGACATTGGTAAAAACGTCCTGATTTTTTAAAAACACTTTTGGTTTATTGGTTTAAAGAGTTGTTGACTCAATGGCTACACAACCCAACCAACACCCACGCGAAAAACTTAAACCGCATCCGAACCCGTTTCGCCTGTGCGAATACGGATGACTTCATCAATGGTGCGCACGAAAATTTTACCATCGCCGATTTTGCCCGTGTGTGCCGCTTTGATAATCGCATCCACCGCTGTGTCCACCAAGCCATCATCAATCACCAATTCAACTTTAACTTTGGGTAAAAAATCCACCACGTATTCTGCACCGCGGTATAATTCGGTGTGTCCTTTTTGACGACCAAAGCCTTTCACCTCAGTCACGGTTAAACCAGTTACACCGACTTCTGCCAATGCTTCACGGACTTCGTCGAGTTTGAATGGTTTGATAATCGCTGTAATTTCTTTCATGGTCTGACCTCTTAGTTGGCAAAAATGATTAATCATTCCAAAGGCTCATGTACCCAAACGACAACCCATTGTTGATTAAAAATGCGCTGTCAAACGATTCATGTGCTTTTGTACGTGAAGCAATTGTGCCACAAATTCCACCATTTTTTTGAGTCAACACGCAACATTGTTGCACCATTTAAGTGCATTTGCACATGTTGCGCGCTTTTTTGTGGCGAACACCGCTGAGGTTTGATTTGATGCGATTGATTGTCAGACCGCCTCGCAGCAAGTACAATGACGCCTCATCAAACATTTCACAACTCTTTTCATCATTATATGTCTATTTCCCGTACCGAAAACCTCAACGTACAATCCGTTGACCACATGCCCTCTCCCACTGAAATCAAAGCCATCGTGCCATTGTCTGACGCTGCCGCCAACACCGTAGAATCAGGGCGCAGTGCATTACAAAATATTTTAGACCGCACTGACCATCGTTTGATGGTAGTGGTCGGGCCTTGCTCAATTCACGATCCTGTTGCGGGGATGGACTATGCGCGTCGTTTGAAAAAATTGGCCGATGAATTGTCCGACACCCTGCTCATCGTCATGCGCGTGTATTTTGAAAAACCCCGCACCTCAACGGGTTGGAAAGGTTTTATCAACGACCCGTTTATGGATGACTCATTTCACATTGAACAAGGGATGCAAAAAGCCCGTCAATTTTTACTGGATGTGAACGAACTCGGCTTACCTGCAGCGACCGAAGCACTCGATCCGATTGCCCCGCAATACTATGGCGACCTCATTGCTTGGACAGCGATTGGCGCGCGCACATCTGAATCACAAACCCACCGCGAAATGGCTTCGGGTTTATCATCACCTGTCGGTTTTAAAAACGCTACCGATGGCTCACTGGACGCAGCGATTAATGGCATTATCTCAGCGTCTGCGCCGCACAGTTTCCTCGGCTTAAACGACGAGGGTATGAGTGCAATTTACCGTACGCGCGGCAATGCGTATGCACACACGGTTTTACGCGGTGGCGGTGGTCGCCCCAACTACGATACCGTCTCAGTCTCGCTCGCTGAAACAGCCTTGAACAAAGCCAAATTGCCCGCGAACATCATGATTGACTGCTCACACGCCAACTCGTGGAAAAAGCCAGAATTTCAACCTTTGGTGATGAAAGATGTGACCCACCAAATCCGCGAAGGCAACACCTCAATTATCGGCGTGATGATCGAGAGTTTCATTGAAGCGGGCAATCAAGCAATTCCTGCAGACTTGAATCAACTGCGCTACGGTTGCTCGGTCACCGATGCCTGTGTGGATTGGGCAACGACTGAAGCCATGTTGCGCGAAACCCATGATTTGCTCAAAGAACCCCTCAAAGCCCGCGCGAATTGAGACAAATCGATTAAAACCCACTATAATTGTCAACCATTACCGCACCATAATAAGGACTCATCATGACCCATGTTGTACTTGAAGCCTGCATCCAATGCCGCTACACCGATTGCGTGGACGTATGCCCCGTTGATTGTTTTAAAAAAGGCCCGAACTTCCTCACCATCGATCCAGACGAGTGTATTGACTGCGCCGTGTGCATCCCTGAGTGCCCAGTTGAAGCGATTGTGCCCGAAGAGGACGTACCCGCCAATCAACAACACATGATTGCGCTAAACGCCGAATTGGCCAAAAAATGGCCGACAATTTCGCGCATGGAAGCGGCTTTGCCCGATGCCGACGAGTGGGCAAAACGCGTGGATAAGTTGCAGTATTTGATTAAAGACTAAGATACCAACGCAGTCAACCAACCACGTGTAAAAGGGTTAAAACTTCAGGTTTTAACCCTTTTATTTTTTGAATATCAGTGAAAAAATGTCAACGCACACATAAAACGCGCCCCACAAACATCCAATCACAATAGCCCATGTTAAAATCATCGCCGATTAATGACTGGTTAATCAATTATCAGAAAAAAGGAATCCACATGAACACAAAGTCAATTCGTTACATCGTCAGCCTCTGCACAGTTGCAGCCGTGAGCGCGAGTTTAAGCGCGTGTCAGACACCACAATCCATGAGCAAACCGACCATGCCCAACACAACCATTGATACTGCCACCAACAAACAACACCTCAAAGTAGGCGATACATTCAGCATTCAATTGCGCAGCAACCCAACCACAGGTTACCGTTGGCAATTGGTAGAACCTTTTGATAAAACCCTCTTAGATAAAGTGAGCAACCACTACCAAGCAGATGCCAATCCCAATCATATGGTTGGCGTGGGTGGCACCGAAACTTGGACATTTAAAGCACTAAAATCAGGGCATACAGAGATTCAACTGCACTACATACGTTCGTGGGAAGCGCAAAACGTCGCAGCAAAAATAACCAAATATCAAATTAAAATTGATTGATAAATAATGAACAACACGTTAATTTTATCCGATATTTTTTACCAACCAACCATCCAAAGCGTTGGCAAAATTCTGCACATCGCGTGTCGACAACATGGATGGTCCACCCGTTTGTGTGCCCGAGTCGCGTAACTCTTGCATAAAGTTGCGCATCGAGAGCAAGGCATGGACGTTTTCACGTGTGTACCATTCACCACGTGGATTGAGCGCGAGCGCGTTTTTCTCAACCACCAAAGCAGCGAGCGGAATGTCAGCAGTAATCACCAAATCGCCCGCACTCAAACGCAAAACGATTTCACCATCCGCCACATCCATGCCTGACGGGACTTGCACCGCCTTGATAAACGGCGATGGCGGAGTCATCAACATTTGATTGGCAATCAGTGTGGTCATAATCTGCGTGCGCCGAGCGGCGCGGTAAATCACGTCTTTAACTGCGCGTGGACAGGCATCGGCATCAACCCAAATATTCATGTGGCTCTCGTTGTGAAATATAAAATGGGTCGGTTATTGTATTGTACCGACCCACCTATATGCGAATGAAGTGGCTTATTCCACCGTCACCGATTTGGCTAAATTGCGTGGTTTATCGACATCCGTGCCGCGTGCCACGGCTGTGTGGTAGGCGAGCAATTGCAATGGCAAGGTATGCAAAATCGGTGAGAGCACGCCCGCATGATCGGGCAAATTGATGACATGCACGCCCTCTTCAGGCTCGATGAAGGTATCGCGATCAGCAAAGATGTAAAGTTGCCCTGCACGTGCTTTGACTTCTTGCAAGTTGGACTTGAGTTTTTCAATCAAGCCATCGTTCGGTGCAATCGCCACCACAGGCATGTCCGCATCCACCAGTGCCAATGGTCCGTGCTTGAGTTCGCCCGCTGCGTAACTTTCCGCATGAATGTAGGTGATTTCCTTGAGTTTGAGCGCGCCTTCCATGGCAATCGGCCAGTGGATGCCACGTCCGAGAAACAACGCGTGGTGTTTATCAGAGAAGTCTTTTGCCCATTCGATAATCTGTGGTTCAAGCGACAAAACCTGTTGCATCGCCGCAGGCAAATGGCGCAATTGCTTGAGGTAGTTTTCTTCTTGCTCGGTCGATAAACGCCCTTTAACCTTTGCTAAAACCAAGGTCAATACGAACAACGATGACAACTGCGTGGTGAAGGCTTTGGTCGATGCCACGCCAATTTCGGGACCTGCGCGCGTAAGAAAACGCAATTGACTTTGACGAATCAATGCAGACTCAGGCACATTACAAATCGACAGGGTGGAAGCATTCATGCCGTTGTGCAAGGTTTTTGCGTGTTGCAGAGCCGCGATGGTATCCGCTGTTTCGCCCGATTGCGAAATGGTGATGATGAGGGTATTGTTCATCGGCACGCTGGTGCGATAACGGTATTCGGAAGCGATTTCTACATTCACGGGCACACGTGCCATTTCTTCTATCCAATAGCGTGCCACCATCGCTGCGTGGTAACTGGTACCACAGGCGAGAATGAGGATGTTGTCAGTGCGTTTGAATAGTTCATCTGCCGCAGCACCAAACAAGCCCGCGTTAATCGACTGCGCACCGCTGACCATCTCTAAGGTATTGGCAACGACTTCGGGCTGTTCAAAAGTTTCCTTTTGCATGTAGTGGGCAAAACGCCCCAAACTCACCGCGTCCGCAGAGAGTTCGGATTCAAACACACCGCGTGTGACAAATTCGCCCGTCGCGGTGCGGATTTGATAGCCATCCACTTTGATTTCGACCACGTCACCTTCTTCGAGGTACACCACATTGCGCGTTTCTGAAAGCAAGGCCGAAGTATCCGATGCCAAATAATTGCCATTTTCTCCCGTGCCAATCAACAATGGCGCACCTTGACGCGCACCGATAATGCGGTCGGGGAATTGACTGCACAGCACGGCAATTGCGTATAGCCCTTTAAGCCGTTTGCTCGCTTGAAACACCGCGTCATAAAAATCCAAACCTGTGGTCAAGGATTGATGGATGAGGTGGGTCATCACTTCGGTGTCGGTGTCTGAGGTAAAGGTATAGCCTGCAACTTTCAATTCTGCACGGATTTCATCGTGGTTCTCGATGATGCCGTTGTGTACCAAACTGATGTCAAAGCCACTGCCATGCGACTCCATCGGATGCGCATTGCGCAATGCAGGCGCGCCGTGGGTTGCCCAACGGGTGTGGGCAATCCCAACGTGCGCGGTGAAGTTTTCTGCTTGAATTTGTGCTTCGAGTTGCGCCACTCGCTCAAGCGAGCGTTCGCAATGAATATGGTTATCTGCCTGCAAAAACCCCACGCCTGTGGAGTCATAGCCTCGATACTCCAACTTTTTTAATCCATCAACGAGCAATGGCAGAATATTTCTTTTACCAACCGCCGCAACAATGCCACACATGTTCTACCCCAATTATTTATATCAGGCAGGATTATAACGTGTTTTATGAGTTATTTTATGCTCTTGCGTCGCATTTCGAAAAGGTTTACTTCGACCCCAAAAGCGAGTTCAAATACACGCGCAAGCGCACTGGGCGTAAGGGTTTATACAAAATTTCAATATTTTTCTCGTGTGCCAATTGAGTCAACTCAGCACTGGTGTCGCCCGTAATCAAAACACATTTAGGGAGGTGTTCTGGTTGTAATTCTTTGGCTTTGAGTAACACGTCCAAACCTGTTTCATTATCCAAACCCAAATGATAATCGGACAGCACCAAGTCGAATGCGCCATCTTCCTCAATCATTTCTTGCAACATATCACTTGACAACACCACCGATACTTCTAAATGCCAACTACTGAGCAATTTACTTAAATGGTCGATTGCCGTTTCATCATCATCTAAAATCGCCACACGTTTGCCAGCAATCCTATCACTGACCCGATCCCGTTCTTTAATTTCTTGGATTTTCGCTATGGGTGTGGGCGCACGAGGAAGTTTCAGTCCAAAACAACTGCCTTTGCCTACTGTTGATTCAACCAATAGTTCCGCACCCAATAGCCGCGCCATACGTTCAGAAATCGCCAACCCCAAGCCAACACCACCTTTAACCCGTTGTTGAGCGTATTCTAAACGTTGGTACTCCTGAAAAATTTGCCGCGCTTTTTCCGCAGGAACCCCTGTTCCTGTGTCATAAACCAATGCACGCACTGTATCATTTTCACAGCGGCGCACCCCCACAAGCACTTTGCCTTTTTCGGTATAACGCACCGCATTGCTGACTAAATTGCTTAAAATACTGTGCAGCATCCCTTCGTCACTTTGCACCCACACACAAGTCGAAACCAACACCAACTCCAAGTTTTTTTGATGTGCCACATCTTCAAACTCAACTTGTAAACGGTTAAACACCCGCTGCAAAGACACTGCTTGAAATTCTGGTTTGACCACGCCTGCATCCAAGCGTGACAAATTCAACATCGCGTTAAACGACTGACTGAGCGAATCAATCGCTTGTTCAATTTTCTCTAAGGTCGGTGCGATCTCTGTATTGTCATTCTTGCGTTTGGCATCACTGGTTAACAGCGCCAAGGCATGTAAAGGTTGACGCAAATCATGACTGGCAGCAGATAAATAGCGCGATTGAGATACATTAAACTGCTCCAACGCAAGATTTTTTTGTTTCAGCGCATCGACCAAATCAGAATTATTGACTTTAACTTTATATAACTCGGACAGTTGTTGATTCAAAAAACGCAAAAAAATCAATTGCGACAATGCCAACATATACGTTTGAAAAGCCAAGCGTTGAAACGCATCAATCTCTTTAAAACCAATGACCACAGAGAAAAACGTCACCGTGAAAATAACCAGCGAGGAATAAATTCGTGCAAACCGCCCCATGAGCGCAATGTTGATAATCGAAATCATGGCTAAAATCAACGAAAACTGCGTCAGTGTTGCTTCATCAGCGGTTCGAGACAAATAATAAAAATAAATATTCCACCACACCCCCCATAGCGCACTGGCAACAGCCACCACAAGCACGCTTTGAGCGGGCTTGCGTACCAAGCCTGCTTGTTTTATCCGATGCACATGAGTAAACACGGCGGCAACATACACCAGCATCGCCACGCCAAAACCCACATGCTGTGCAAAAGTCAGTTGCGAGAAAAAAAATAGGGTACACACGAGATACCCTAAAAAAGAAATCAGTAGAAAAACGTTTGTATTGCGTACGTACGACTCAATATAAAACTCATACAAATCGTGCTCTTCTTGACTGAGCAGAAAATGCCAATTCATAAACAAATCACCTTGAATTGGTTTCAGCACCCGTCATAGAGCGATATTGCCCCAACAAACTTGGATTTTCATGCACCAAATGAATGGCTTGGGTACGCGAATGCACACCCAACGCGCGCAAAATACCGACCACATGCGACTTAACCGTCCCTATCGTCGCCCCCACAGATTCACTGATTTCCTGATTTGAACACCCCTTGGTAATCAGATACAGAACCTCTTGTTGGCGCGGTGTTAATTGCGAACCACCCGACTCTGCAATCCGCTCTGCACGTGTACGTTTGCGTTCAGATGCGGGGTTCATGGCGGCAGTCAATAACTCAGGTGGAATATACACACCACCCGATAAAATCAGACGCACAGCAGAGACTAAAACCTCTGCTTTGGCGTTTTTGATGATAAACCCAGAAATGTTTTGACGGTACGCCGCTTGAATCAAATGCGTGTCGTCTTGGCCCGACAGCACTGCCAAAGGCACGGTTGGATAACGCTCACGCACGCGATCCAATGCCGTCAAACCTTGCGCATCAGGTAAGGTTAAATCCAACAGAACCAAATCCAAATCATCCTGATGCCGCTCAATCACATCCAGAGTACTGACCAAATTTTCTGCCTCAAGAATTTCGCATTTTCCACCCAAGGCATCGTCTAAAATTGGCTTTAAGCCGGCGCGAACCAAACCGTGGTCATCTACTATTAAAATTTTATAATCCATTGTATGCTTCCTATTAAAAAACTTTTTAAAGTTAAAACTATTCAGTGTGTTTATTTTTTTACTATATTGCCTACCACTATACCACGTACCGCTGCATCCAGATGTTCGAGAACCATTATCAAACCTCCGAAATCTCTAAATTAACGCTTCACTGGTCGCTTCCAGCCCCTGATGGTGACCTGCTTACCACGCGCCAGCGTTAATTCGTTGGCAGGCGCATCTTTAGTAACGGTTGATCCCGCACCGATCGTTGCCCCTGCACCTATGGTCACTGGCGCAACCAATTGACTGTCCGACCCAATAAATGCGCCATCCTCAATGATGGTTTGAAATTTGTTAACGCCATCATAATTACAAGTAATCACACCCGCACCAATGTTGACTTTCGCACCCACCGTTGCGTCACCGACATACGCCAAATGATTTACTTTCGAGCCTTCACCAATAGTGGATTTTTTGACTTCTACAAAATTACCAATGTGGGTGTCATTTGCCAATACTGCCTCAGGGCGCAGTCGAGCATACGGACCAATTTTTGCCTTCTGCCCCACGATGGCACCATCTAAATGACTGAATGGTGCAACCTCAGTACCTGCGCCAATTTGAGTGTTGCGCACCACGCAATTTGCACCGATTTTGACATTATCGTCTAAATGAACAACACCTTCAAAAACACAGTTGACATCAATAAACACATCCATACCGCAGGTCAAATCACCACGCACATCAATGCGCATCGGATCCGCCAAACCCACACCAGCGTCTAATAATCTTTGTGCAACTTGTGCACGGTGAATGGTTTCTAACTGAGCCAGTTGCGCCTTACTATTCACGCCCAAAGTTTCCCATTGTGCATCGGGATGTTCGGTTGCAATGCCAAAACCATCATTCGCTGCCAAGGCAATCACATCGGTCAGATAATACTCACCTTGAGCATTTTTGTTGGATAACTGCATCAACCATTTTTTCAATGCGACTGTCGGTGCTATTAAAATCCCTGTGTTGACTTCAGAAATAGCCAACTCATCAACACTGGCATCTTTTTGCTCAACGATTTTAGACACCTTACCCTGCGCATCTCGGACAATTCGACCATAACCTGTTGGGTCGGACATCTGTACGGTCAACAAAGCCAAATGACGACTATCCACCTTGGCAAGCAGTCTTTTAAGTGTACGCACTTGAGTCAAAGGCACATCACCATACAAAATCAAAGTCGGCACGCGCTCATCTAACAAAGGCGCAGCCAGTTGAACCGCGTGCCCTGTTCCCAATTGAGGGACTTGCTCTACAAACACCACTTCGTCGTTTGCAAGTGCAGATTTGACCTGCTCTGCCTCATGTCCAACCACCACGCACAACTTAGATGTATCTAAACTGCGTGCCGCATCCAAAACATGGCTGATTAAAAATTTCCCTGCCAACGTATGTAATACTTTGGGCTTGTTCGAGCACATCCGCGTACCTTTTCCAGCCGCGAGCACCACCACATTCAGCATATAAAATCCCATATGATTGTTAGTCAAGTATTTCGCGAATCAGCAACACATTCCGCGCGATACCACAACTAAGTATAACTACGCACATATTTCTATGACGATAACATAACTAACCAATACAGTCAAAACCTTTTTCAGGCAAAAACAGAAAGACTTTAAAAATACCGTACTGTCTCGTTATCATGTTTTTTCGATTGCCAATTTGAAATCATCAAAACACGCCCCGAATGATTCACATATAAAAAGCCACGCACACAGAAATAAACACCAAAAAAATCCCTATCACATACAAACGCCATCGATTGAATTTGTTCTCTTGATGCAATAAACGCAATTCCAATCGCTGTATACGACTTGGATAATCATTCAACTCGGTTTGCTGTTGTATGTAACTCAAAAAATTTCTCGGCATTTGCGGCAGATGACGCGCAATAAACGGCAACTCGCGTTTGATTTGACGCACCACCCCTTTGATGCCCAAAGTATCGCGCATCCATTTCTCTAAAAACGGTTTAGCGGTTTGCCATAAATCCAAATCAGGATCAAGCACGCGCCCCATGCCCTCAACATTAAGCAAGGTTTTTTGCAACAATACCAATTGCGGCTGCACCGACACATTGAATTCGCGCGACACATCAAACAAACGCATGAGGACTTGACCCAAAGAAATCTCTGAAATTGGACGACCGAAATAAGGCTCACACACCGTGCGCACGGTGCTGGTCAAGGCTTCTAACGGTGTATCAGCAGGAACCCAACCTGACTCAATGTGCGCTTTTGCCACACCTTGATAATCACGGTTAAAAAACGCCAGAAAATTAATCGCCAAATAATAACGGTCCGTCTCTGACAGCGTCCCCACGATGCCACAATCCAAGGCGATGTAATGCCCGCACTGCACACCTGTCGTGCCGATAAATACATTACCGGGGTGCATATCGGCGTGAAAAAAACCATCGCGAAATACTTGAGTAAAAAACACCTCGACACCATCGCGCGCCAAACGTTTGAAATCCACACTCATCTCACGCAAGGTATCGGTGTGCGACACGGGCACACCCGTCATCCACTCCATCACCATCACACGCCGTGTGCAATAATCCCAGCACACTTCGGGTACTGAAATCAAGGTCGAGTTGCGCATATTGTGGCGCAACTGGCTCGCATTGGCGGACTCGCATTGCAAATCCAATTCTTGATGCAAATGTCGCTCGACCTGCGCGACCACTTCCACGGGTTTGAGGCGTTTACCATCAATGTGTTTTTTGGCAAAATACCGCGCCGCCGCATACATGCACTCAATATCGGTTTTGATTAAATCGTCAATATCGGGGCGCAACACTTTGACTGCGACCTCTCGCCCTGCCCACGCACCTGATTTGACGGTGGCGCGGTGGACTTGCGCGACTGAGGCCGTGGCAACATTGTCATTCTCAAATTGACTAAACACCTCGTCAACCGACTGTCCCAATTGCGCCTCAATGATGGCGCGAATCTCTGCAGTGGGCACAGGCGTGATGCGGTCTTGCAGATGAGACAACTCGTCAACATAAACCGCAGGCAAAACATCTGGGCGTGTTGAGAGCACTTGGCCGAGTTTGATAAAAATCGGACCGAGTTCTTCAAGCGCGGTGCGCAATGAATGTGCCTCTTGAGCCATGTCTTGATGGTTTGTGCGCGGCATCACACGCCGCGCAAGGCGCGCCCCCCAACCATCACTCGGATTGAGTTCAAACAAAAGGTGCAAGACTTGGTGCTTTTTGAGCACACCCGCGACCTGCACAAAACGTTTGAGCACGGCGAACTTCATGGGTTCGCCTTCGTTTTTTGATTATGCAATCGCGCCACGCGCTGCGCCAGAGCATCGACACCGCTGCGCACCGTTTGTACATTTTTAGACAACGCGTCCAATTGCTCATGGCGCACCGCCACTGCAGGATGCAATTCGTCGCCATCCAAACAACGTGTTTTGAGTTTTTCTGTCAAAGATTGAATGTCGGACTTGGCACGCGCAAAACCTTGCTGAACCCAACCCGCAGGTGTTGCGCCAATGATCTCTGCCAACTGCACCCACACATCGGGACGCAAGTTTTCCACCAAACGGCTAACCCACTGCGCCAAGTCCGATGGTCCCGAAATATGCACATGACGCATGATGGCTTGTGTGTCCATGTTCACATCAAACGGCAAACCATCCAACGCGTCATACACCGTCGGCATCACCGTGAGCGTGGCGTTCGCTGGACTGGCGGTCACGGTTCTGTCGTCCAACTCAGGCTCAACCCGTTGCGCGCGCAAAATATCGTTGGGCACGATTTGCCAACGCAGAGTGTGATTGACATTCATAATCGGTAACACCACATCAACGATGCGATTGAAGTGCGGCACAGCGGATTCACCCACCCAAGATTCCTGTTGCGCCATTTGACGCACCGCCAGTGCGGCTGCTTGCGACAAACGATAGCCGACGTGCGAAGCCAGAAGGTCTTTATCGCTCAAGACCTGCGGCACTTGCATCAAGCCCGACACCACCTCGGTCGGCGTGGGCAACTTGGCGAGCAGTTCAAATGGATTTAAAACACTCACAGTTTGACACCCTCATGCAAAGCACACACGCCAAAAGTCATGTTGTGGTATTTCACAAACTCAAAGCCCGCATCCTGCATCATGGCTTTGAGGGTTTCTTGATCGGGGTGCATACGAATCGATTCTGCCAAATACTGATAACTGTCGGCATCATTGGCAATCAATTCGCCCATTTTGGGCAAAACATTGAATGAATAAAAGTCATACGGCTTTTGCAACAAATCATTCACTTTTGAAAATTCCAACACAAACACCCGTCCACCAGGACGCAGCACGCGGTGCATCTCTTTGAGTGCTTGCTCTTTGTGCGTCATATTACGCAGACCAAACGCCACCGTCACCACATCAAAATAATTGTCCGCGAACGGCAAATGCTCGGCATTTGCCAATGCCACAGGCGTGACCAAACCTTTATCCAACAAGCGATCACGCCCGACGCGCAGCATGGACTCATTGATGTCTGTCGCCCACACCTCACCCGACTCGCCGACTTTTTTCGCAAAGGCAATTGCCAAATCCGCTGTGCCACTTGCCAAATCCAACATCTTCATGCCTGGACGTGGTGCCACGCGATTGATGGTAAAAAACTTCCACAAGCGGTGCATACCGCCACTCATCACATCGTTCATGATGTCGTATTTGCTCGCAACCGAGTGAAACACCTCGGCCACTTTGGATTCTTTTTCATCTTCAGAGATGGTTTTGTAGCCAAAATGCGTGGTACTGTCGCCTGTGCTTTCATGCGTGCTGTCATGGGTATTGGCACTTGAATTTTGAGCGTGTTCGGGTGTATTCATGATTTTGGTTTGAAGTTTCAGTTTTAATGTTTTAAATAGGGCGCGACGCATGGATAAAAGCCACAAAGTGCGCGATAATGGGCGTTATTTTAAAGCATTTTCACCTTTTACAGTAAACTAAAAAGCACCCATGAATTACGCAAAATACATACTCACACTGTCCTGCCCCGACCAAATGGGCGTTGTCCACACCGTTTCGGGTTTTTTATTTGAGCGCGGTGGCAACATCATCGATTCAGCCCAATTTAACGATGAGGATTCTGACCGATTTTTCATGCGCGTGAATTTCGAGGAACGTCGCGCCGATGTCGGCATTGAGCAACTCAAAGCCGAATTCACCCCGATTGCCGAAAAATTCAATATGGATTGGCAACTGTTTGACGAGCGCGTGAAACCACGCTTGATGATTATGGTCTCAAAAATCGGCCATTGCCTGAACGACTTGCTGTTTCGCCATAAATCAGGCAACCTGCCTGTGGAAATTGCTGCGATTGTCTCCAACCATCCTGATTTTTATCAACTGGCTGCGTCCTACAACATCCCGTTTCACCACTTGCCACTTTTGGGTGCAAGTCCTGAACAAAAAGCCGAGCAAGAAGCGCGCGTATTGGAAGTATTCCACCAACAAAAAATCGACTTTGTGGTGTTGGCGCGTTACATGCAAATCCTTTCAAACGATTTGTGCGTCGCGCTCAACGGGCGCGCCATCAATATCCACCACTCATTTTTGCCAAGTTTCAAAGGTGCGAAACCGTATCATCAGGCGTTTAACAAAGGTGTGAAGCTCATCGGTGCGACTGCGCATTTTGTCACCGCTGATTTGGATGAGGGTCCGATTATCGAGCAAGACATCGCACGTGTTGACCACAGCATGAGTCCAGAAGAGTTAACCGCAATCGGGCGCGACGTTGAGTGCATCACCCTCGCACGCGCAGTCAAGTGGCACGCCGAACATCGGGTGGTGCTCAATGGCAAAAAGACCGTGGTGTTCAAGTAATTGCAAACCCTCCAACCAAATCCAAAAGTCGGGGTAAACTGCTTACAAACCAACATAATACGTGTCTTCTAACCACCGCTGTGGATTGGTTTTTATGTATTCAGCTATAGTACGGTAGGATTCGTCCGAACGAATAATGTGCTCGTAGTAACCACGCTGCCAAATGGATGTACCTGATGTTTGGCGCAACTGATTGATTCGTTTTGCAGAAAAAGTTTTAAAGGCTCGAACCATTTCAAACAAGCCATGAACGCGCGTAGGGGCGGGTTTCAAACCCGCCTTCTCCCGAGTCCTCTCGATGGATGACAAAGTGATGATGCCATGTACATGATTCGGCATCACGACAAAACCATCCGATTGCATGTTGGAATAATGATTGGGTAAATCCATCCATGCCAATTGTACGATTTTACCAAACGCGCTCAGGTGCATCACGCCATCTGAAACAGTTCCAAACAACGGCAATCGATTGTGTGTGCATATGGTCACGAAATACATTCCAGCCTGCGCGTAGTCGTAGTTTGGAATGCGTATCGATTGTCTACACGGATTGCTTGTCTGCGCCATGAATCACACCCTCTTTTGTTGCAAACAAGGCGGGTTTCAAACCCGCCCCTACGAACAACCTTCAATCAATTTACTACATTTTAGGCTTACTTCAACTTCCCATGACACTGTTTAAATTTTTTGCCCGAACCACACGGGCAAGGCTCGTTGCGTCCGACTTGGTAGGCATTGCCCTGCTCGTCAACGTAATTCGCACCTGCCACTGTGATCGACTGTTCATTGGCTAAATCGTCGTCGCCCTCATGTTGCAAATGCATTTGTGCTTGGGCGGCTTGCTCGTGTGCGAGGATGTTTTGCTCGGCTTGCTCAACTTCCTCTTCTTCTTGAATTTGCACATTCATCAGCACGCCCGATACATTCGCTTTCACGCGATCGAGCATCATACTAAACAATTCAAACGCTTCGCGTTTGTACTCTTGCTTCGGATTTTTTTGCGCATAACCACGCAAATGAATGCCTTGACGCAAATGGTCGAGCGCAGATAAATGCTCACGCCATTGGTGGTCTATGGTTTGCAGCATGAGCACACGCTCAAAGTTTCGGAAGCCTTCCTCACCCACGCGCTCAATTTTTGAGTGGTACACCTCGCGTGCGACGGCTTGGATGTGCGCAATCAAGTCCTCGTCAGTCGCGGATTTGTGCTCGGCCATCCACTGCGCCACAGGAATGTCCAAAGCGTACATATCGCGCAAATGGGTTTGCAACTGCGGTAAATGCCACTGCTCCTCAATCGAGCCGTGCGGCACGTAGTCACGCACGGTTTGCTCGAGCACATCGTCACGCATCGCGTGTACCGACTCGCGCACACTTTCGTCCGCACCTTCATCGAGCAAATCATTGCGCTGCGCATAAATCACGCGACGTTGATCGTTCGCCACGTCATCGTATTCGAGCAATTGTTTGCGCATATCGAAGTTATGCCCTTCAACCTTGCGCTGAGCCGATTCAATCGAGCGCGAGACCATGCCCGATTCAATCGCTTCACCACGGGGGATTTTCAGTCTGTCCATCATGGCTTTGAGGCGTTCACCTGCAAATATGCGCAACAACGAATCATCCATCGACAGGTAAAAACGCGACGACCCAGGGTCGCCTTGACGACCACCGCGGCCACGCAATTGATTGTCAATGCGGCGCGATTCGTGACGCTCTGTACCGATGATGTGCAAACCACCCGCCGCAATCACTTGGTCATGCAACGATTGCCATTCATCGTGCAGGGCTTGCACTTGACGGGCTTTTTCCTCGTCGGATAAATTCGCATCCGCCATGACGTATTCGGCTTGCTTTTTCACATTGCCACCGAGCACGATGTCGGTACCACGCCCTGCCATATTGGTCGCAATCGTAATCGTACCGGGGCGACCCGCTTGGGCGATGATTTGCGCTTCGCGCTCGTGTTGCTTGGCATTCAAAACGCTGTGCTCTAACTTCGCTTTCGTCAGCATTGCGGATAACAACTCTGAAGTTTCAATCGATGCTGTACCCACCAGTGCAGGCTGTCCACGTCTGATACAGTCTTTGATGTCTTCAATGACCGCTTCAAATTTTTCTTCGGCAGAGCGATAAATCAAGTCTTGTTTGTCAATCCGAACAATCGGACGATTGGTCGGAATCACCACGGTTTCCAAACCGTAAATTTGCTGGAACTCATACGCCTCGGTGTCCGCCGTACCCGTCATACCTGAGAGTTTTTCGTACATGCGGAAATAATTTTGAAAGGTAATCGATGCCATCGTCACCGATTCAGACTGCACGGTCACGCCCTCTTTGGCTTCAACCGCTTGGTGCAAGCCATCTGACCAGCGACGACCCGCCATCAAACGACCCGTGAACTCATCGACAATCACCACTTCATCGTTTTGCACCACGTATTCTTTGTCTTTGGTGTATAACTTGTGTGCGCGCAAAGCGGCGAACAAGAAATGCACCAGCGTGATGTTCGCCGTGTCGTACAAACTCGCGCCTTCGGGCAACAAGCCCATCTGCGTCAAAATCGCTTCGACTTTCTCATGCCCTGCTTCGGACAAATGGATTTGTTTGGCTTTCTCATCCACCCAAAAATCGCCCTCAGGCTCAGGATTGTCAGGCGTGGGTTCAACCGTTTGCGCAGTCAACTGCGCAGGCACGGTATTGAGTTTTTGATACAACTCGGTGTTGTCATCCGCAGGTCCAGAAATAATCAACGGTGTGCGCGCCTCGTCAATTAAAATCGAATCGACCTCATCGACAATCGCATAGTGCAATGGCCGCTGAACGCGCTCAGAGTGGTGGTATACCAAATTATCGCGCAGATAATCAAAGCCAAATTCATTGTTCGTACCATAGGTCACATCGGCACGATACGCGGCAATTTTTTCATCACGCTCCATGCCCGCCAAATTCACACCCACACTCAAGCCGAGGAACTGATACAAAACCCCCATATCGACCGCATCACGCTTTGCCAAATAATCATTCACCGTCACCACATGCACGCCCTTGCCCGTGAGTGCGTTGAGATACACCGCGAGCGTGGACATTAAAGTTTTACCCTCACCCGTGCGCATCTCGGCAATATTGCCCTCGTGTAGCACCATGCCGCCAATCATCTGCACATCAAAATGGCGCATTTTCAACACACGGTTCGACGCCTCGCGCACCACCGCATACGCCTCAACCAAGAGCGATTCGAGCGTTGCGCCGTCTTGGTAGCGTTGTTTGAACTCAGCGGTTTTTGCGGCCAATTGCTCGTCACTCAACGCCTGTATCTGTGGTTCTAATTGATTGATTTTTTTGACGCTTTTGCGATAAATCTTGAGCAAACGTTGATTGCGAGAACCGAATATTTTTTTGAGAAGTCCGCTGACCATGATGACCTTAACATTTAAGAATACGGCGCATGAGAAAAGCCCCATGCGCAAATCGCGACATTTTACCACGCGCACAGCGCAAATGACACCAAACCGCCCAAAATACACCCGAAACACACCATCGGCAGTATATAATCCGCGCATGAGCACGACACAAGCGAAACTTCCGAAAAACCTCTACACCATCCAAGACAGTTGGCGCAAAACCCCCGTGCTCGCGCAAGCCATGCCGCGCATTGAAACCCAGACACGCTTGACGGCGAACATCTCTGAACTGATGCCAACAACTTTGAAAAAAGGTTGGCGTGCGTATTTAGAGCGCAACACCCTCACGCTCAAAGTACCGCATCAAGCACTGGCGATGAAAATCAAACAGCAAGCACCTTTGATACTCGATGGGCTCAAAATGTACGGCTGGGACATCAAAGATATGGTGGTCAAAGTCTCACAATTCAACCGCCCCGAGTGGCTCAATCGCGCACCAAATAAAAAATTGGTTAAAAATCAGCGGGTTATCTCTGAGGTCAGTGCGCGACATATTGAGCAAACGATTGCCAACTTGCCTGAGGACGCGCCTGTGCGAACGGTTTTAATCAAATTATTGGCGCATCGGAAATAATCAAAACGCTACGTCATTGCGAGCCAGATTCATCGGCGAAGCAATCCACCCACTCATACATGGATTGCTTCCCCTCGACTAAATCATTCGAGAGTCGCAATGACGGAGTGCTTGATAAGGTTACGAGTTGTTAACCAAACATCAATTAACTTTACCGATGATTTTATTGGTATCAACCAACCCAACCATGCGACTATCGACGCTATTTGGTCGGTTATCGCCCAATAAAAACATCTTGCCATTTGGAATCTTACATTCAATACCCGCATCAAAAACTTGACACTCACCAGTATCACCAGAAAAATATTGTTTGGAAATAGTCATACCAACATTAGGTATTACCAACGCACGAAATACACGACCATCTAAGGTCTGCTCAAAAATAATAGGCGATATTTTTGATGTTTGATAAACATGGAGTTTTTGATATGCGGAGTAGTCTGCGTCATTCAAACTGACTTGACTTTGTAAAATATCTGCACCATTGATTTTTAGTTGATTGTTTTCGTAACGAACCACATCTCCAGACAATCCGACGATGCGGCTAATGTATTTGTGAACTTGTTTTGCCTCGTTCATCCGTTCATACGCGATTACATCGCCTCGTTGCAATGTGACTGAAACATCTCTTTTGATTAAACTGACACCGTAAGCATCATAATGACCATAGCCCCACTTTTTTACAACAACAACTTTTGACGGCTTTATAGTTGGAAACATACTTTCCGATGGTATTCTAAATGGCTCATAAAAAAATGCTCGAAGCGAGATAAATACAACTATCAGCAAAATAAAACCAACTAGCAAGGCATACCAGCGAGTGTATGCGGGACGCATTAAAGGCGCACGCTTGGCTAAATAAAAAGCCAAAACAGCAGTCAATAAATTAAATGCAATCGCAAGCCAACTTCCCACACTAAAGAACACCGCGGTAAACGCAACACCAATTAGTCCAAAGATAACGAGCAGCGCAATCAAACCATTGCCAACATACATCAAACCAATGGGCGCCACAAAAAAACCTAAAAAAGCAGCCAACCAAGGCTTACACCAATTATTTTGCTCTGTCATTATTCACCTCATCAATGATGCATGGATAAAACAACCATCACTCATACCCCAAACTCTTCAAACTCGCCTCATTGTTCGCCCAACCGCCACGCACTTTGACAAACACTTCCAAAAACACTTTACAGCCAAACAACTGCTCCATGTCTTGGCGCGCTTCGGAAGCGATGCGTTTCATACGCTCGCCGCCCTGCCCAATAATCATGGCTTTGTGCGCTTCTCGTTCGACCAGTATCGCCGCAGCGATACGGTACATATTTTTTTCTTCAGTAAACAGTTCAATCACGACCGTGCAGCCATAAGGCACTTCGTCGCCCGACAAACGGAATATTTTTTCACGGATGATTTCAGTCGCCAAAAAGCGCGTGGGGCGGTCGGTGATGTCGTCTTCGTCAAAAAACGGCGGGTTTTCGGGCAATAGCGGTTTGAGCTCATCGAGCAATACTTGGGTTTGCACGCCTTTTTTCGCACTCACAGGGATGATGTGTTTGAAGTTAAACCGCTCGGCGATTTTTTGCACAAATGGCAATAAATCGTTCTTTTTCTCTAAAGTATCGACTTTATTGATGACCAAAATCACAGGTGTATTCGCAGGCAAGATTTTCAACACGGCTTCGTCCTGCAACGTGAATTTCATCGCTTCAATCACCCACACCACGGCATCGACTTCACCCAAGGCTTGCGAGACATTGCGATTGAGTACACGGTTGAGCGCGCCACCATGTTTGGTCTGAAAACCTGGGGTATCGACGAAGATGTATTGGGTGTTGTCCTGCGTCAATACACCGTTGATGCGGTGGCGCGTGGTTTGCGCTTTTTTCGAGGTAATCGAGACTTTTTGCCCAATGAGTTGGTTCATCAGCGTCGATTTACCAACATTCGGACGACCAATGATGGCGATAAAGCCTGTGTGGAATGGGGTTTCGGGTGTTGTGTTCGGCATAATTTTCTGCTGGTTAATCCGTCATGCCGTGGCGAGCAACGGCATCTCCCGATTCAAGGAGGTTGCGGGTCAAGCCCGCAATGACAGCAATTCGTTTATTGAGTGCATCGGGTAAATTAATTTCTTCCGCTTTTACAACTTCACTTTCGCAATTTTTTTGAACCCTTGTCCAACAAGCGCATCGCCTTGCTTGCCGCGTCCTGCTCGGCGATTCGACGCGACGCGCCTGTGCCTTGGGTTTTGAGGCTTAGCGCAGGAATTTCGCACGACATTGTAAAGGTCTGCTCGTGCGCCGCGCCTTCAATGCTGAGAATATCGTATTTCGGCACGGGCAATTTTTGCGCTTGGAGGCGTTCTTGCAACTGGGTTTTCGCGTCCTTGCCCGCGGTGTTTGGGTCGAGTTCATCGAGCATCGGCTGATACAAGCGCGTGACCACGCTCTGCGCAGTGGCAAAATCGGCATCACAAAAGATTGCACCGAATATCGCTTCAACCGCATCGGCCAAGATAGACGGTCGCTCGGAGCCACCACTTTTCAACTCGCCATCACCGAGAAATAGATAACGACTCAATTGCAGATTCTGCGCAATCACCACCAAGGCTTCTTGACGCACCAAATGCGCACGGATGCGCGAGAGTTCGCCCTCTTTTTGCCCTTTGAATTGCTGATACAGACAATACGCAATGGTGCAATTGAGCACGCCGTCACCCAAGAATTCCAAACGCTCGTAGTGCTCGACCGCATAACTGCGGTGGGTAAGGGCTTGTTGCAAGAGTTTGGGATTGGTGAACTGATAACCCAATTGTTCCTGCAACAATCCCAAGGATAAACGCCGTGTGCTCATAGATGACTGATTACCGAATGGATGTGCCAATGCGCGACGGATGCGAGAAGTTCATCCATACAAAATAGGCTTTGCCAATGATGTTCGCCTCGGGTACAAATCCCCAATAGCGACCATCGGTGCTGTTGTCACGATTGTCGCCCATCATCAAATACTGTCCCGCGGGAACGGTACATTCCATGCCCGTGTTGTTTGGGAAATAGGTACACGCACTGGTGTTTTTGCTAAATGGGTATTCGGTCAAACCATTGGGGTTGATGGCAGGTTGCTTTTCGATGGTCAAAATATCGTGCGGCACTGCGCCCTCTTCGACCGATTTGGTCATGATGACACCGAGCACGGGTTTGTTGGTGTTGGCATAGGTTGGATACTCAGCGTCGGGAATGGTACCCGATTTGGGCATTTGCTGATAGGTTTGACCATTGACCGTCAACACCTTGTTTTCATAGCGCACCACGTCCCCCGGTACGCCCACCACGCGCTTGATGTAACTTTGTGATTTATCAGGTGGAAATTGAAACACCACCACGTCCCCTTTTTTCGGCTGGTTCATCGGCACAATGGTTTGATTACCAATCGGCAAACGCAGACCGTAGGTGTATTTGTTCACGAGAATAAAATCACCCACATACAAATTCGGCAGCATCGAGCCCGATGGAATGCGAAATGGCTCAACAATGAACGAGCGTAAGACAAACACCAACGCAATCACACCGAACAAGCCTGCCGTGTATTCCAACCAAGCAGGTCGCGCTAAAGCCGCACGCACCGCGCCGTCATAACCCCCTTGTCCGCTGGCTTTTGCTTTGTCAAAAATCGCCTCGGCATTTTTTTTGCGTTGCGGTGCGAAGTAGAACTTATCCGCAAGCCAAAACAAACCTGTCACCACAAACAACACAGTCAACAATATTCCAAACCACATAAACTTTTCCTTATTAAAAGCGCAACACCGCTGATTTCAACCTGCGCATTTTAGCACGCCATGAGGATAACGCTGCTGAACCACGCGCATCAATCATCCACGCGCAAAATCGCCAAAAACGCTTCCTGCGGCACTTCAACCGAGCCGACTTGTTTCATGCGTTTTTTACCTGCTTTTTGTTTCTCTAACAATTTTTTCTTACGTGTGATGTCACCACCATAACATTTTGCCAAAACGTTTTTGCGCATCGCTTTGACGTTTTCACGCGCAATGATGTTCGCGCCAATCGCCGCTTGAATCGCCACATCGTACATTTGGCGCGGAATCAATTCGCGCATTTTCGCCGCCACCGCACGCCCACGGAACGCCGCGTTCGAGCGGTGCACAATGAGTGCGAGCGCATCAACTTTCTCGGAGTTAATCAATATATCGACCTTGACCACATCGGCGGCGCGGTATTCTTTGAACTCATAATCCATCGAGGCGTAGCCGCGCGAGGTGGATTTGAGTTTGTCAAAAAAGTCCATCACCACTTCAGCCATCGGGATGTCATAAGTCAGTTTGACCTGACGGCTGTGGTAGTGCATGGCGATTTGCACGCCGCGTTTTTGCGTACACAGCGTCATCACACTACCGACATACTCAGATGGCATGAATAAATTCACGGTCACAATCGGCTCGCGAATCTCATTAATCCGCGATGGGTCGGGCATTTTCGACGGATTCTCAACGGGAATCACCGTACCATCGCGCATCTCGACTTCGTACACCACCGATGGCGCGGTGGTAATCAAATCCATATCGAATTCGCGTTCCAAACGCTCTTGCACAATCTCCATGTGCAACAATCCGAGGAAACCACAGCGAAAGCCAAAACCCAGTGCCTGCGAGACTTCAGGCTCATAGTGCAATGAGGCATCGTTGAGTTTGAGTTTTTCGAGCGAATCGCGCAAGGCTTCGTATTCTGAGGACTCGACAGGATACAAACCTGCGAATACCTGTGGTTGGATTTCCTTAAACCCCGGTAAGGCTTGAGCAGCAGCGGGGTTTTTTTGTGTCGCCACATGGGTGATGGTGTCGCCGACTTTCGCCGCGCTCAATTCTTTAATCCCCGTGATGATAAAGCCCACTTGCCCTGCGGACAGTTGCGGCAGGTTTTTTGACTTCGGGGTAAACACACCCAAATGCTCCACGCCATGCTGCGCGCCCGTTGCCATCATCAGGATTTTATCGCGCTGCTTGAGCGTGCCATTTTTCACCCGAACCAACATCACCACGCCGACATAGTTATCAAACCATGAGTCAATAATCAAGGCTTGGAGCGGCGCGTCAGGGTCGCCCTCAGGTGGCGGGACGCGCTCAATCAAACGCTCGAGCACCTCATCCACACCCTGCCCCGTTTTCGCCGAGCACAGCACCGCGTCAGAAGCCTCAATCCCAATCACATCCTCGATTTCGAGAATCGCATTGGCTGGCTCGGCGGCGGGCAAATCAATTTTATTCAAGACGGGAACAACTTCAACACCCAACTCAATCGCGGTGTAGCAGTTCGCCACGGTCTGTGCTTCCACCCCTTGTGAGGCATCGACCACCAGCAATGCGCCTTCACACGCCGACAGTGAGCGCGAGACTTCATACGAAAAATCCACGTGACCAGGGGTGTCAATCAAATTGAGGTTATAAATCTCGCCGTTTTTCGCTTTATAGTTCAATGCCGCGGTCTGTGCTTTAATTGTAATCCCGCGCTCACGCTCAATGTCCATAGAGTCCAACACTTGCGACTCCATTTCACGCGCGGACAAGCCACCACACATGTGAATGATGCGGTCTGCGAGCGTGGATTTGCCATGGTCAATGTGGGCAATGATGGAAAAGTTACGGATATTTTTCATGAAAGTTGTTCAGTTTGAATCGGTTTTGTGTCAAATCAGATGAAGACGCAATAAAGGCGGCATTTTACTTGAAAATACCGCCTGTCGGGTGTCTTTCGGGCGTGTATCGCACCGCATTCCATATTTTCCCGAACTGATTACGTATCGCCCAAAAACCCATTTCGTCGAAAAGTCAGCACCAAGGTATCGCGACAACCGTATTCGCCAACGGGTTGTATCGGCGTGGACTCATGCACGACCCGCGCATCGTTCATCCACAACAAAGACCACGGCTCGGTCAAGGTAAACCGCTCGCCATGCGTGCCTTGTGCATCAAACACGCGCGTCTCACCTCCTTTGATGCCCTCGCGCTTGAGCAAAAACACCATGACAAAATCCACACCATCACGATGCGCACCTTCGGGGGTTGGGCGACCGATGCCATCGGTGGTGTCGATGCGAAATTGATGCGCCTCGATATACCATGTGTCGTCTTTGGCGGGTTTCACTGCAGAACATAGGTTCGCCGAAGTGCGCAACAGTTGTTGCCACACCGTACTTGTCGTCACCTCTGTACTGATGGGCTCAAACCAACGGTGCATACCTCCGTGCAGGGCGTTGTATTCAACGGGTTGAAAATGCGCCCGATGCGCCACTTGGGTCAATTCATTCTGACGCGCCACAAAACAAGCGTGACGGCGCAGACGATAACGCCCACCGTCTTTGAGATAAGCATCCCGCGCCAAATGATTCCAACTGTCATTTAATTCATTTAAATTCAGATTGTTTTCGCCCAAACCCATCAAGGCATCAACACCTGCCGACGCAAGAACGCCGAAGCCTGCCGTTTGCAGAGTCGAGATAATATTTTCTGGGTGTGTTATGGGCGCAGGTATGGTAGCGAGCATGGTGTCCTTGTATCATTTTCAAGCGAGTGTTGATTGAGCGTATTGTACCTATTTACGGTACAAATAAAAACTGCACATAAAATAGCGCGACATGTTGACGTCCCCTGATCTGATGCACGCCCACGCGGGGCGTAGAAACGAGAAATATGTAGCGAGGCGATTTCGTGGGCGTAGCCCGCGCCACACAGGACAGACCATAAATTTTTTCAAAAAAAATTTCATCTAAAACCTTGAAAAATCATCTTTCACCATCATTATTAGCAGTCCAAGCGGAAGAGTGCTAAAATGCGCTCCGCAAGTTTTTATCCGAACATTTGTTTGATTGTCATTATTATTAAAGGAGTTTATCCATGAATATTCGTCCATTACACGACCGTGTGATTGTAAAACGCGTTGAAGCCGAACGCACCACTGCTTCTGGCATCGTCATTCCTGACAGTGCGACTGAGAAACCCGATCAAGGTGAAGTGTTGGCAGTCGGTCCGGGCAAACGCAATGACCAAGGCGTACAAGTGGCTTTGGACGTGAAAGTCGGCGACCGCGTGTTGTTTGGTAAATATGCAGGCCAATCAGTTAAAGTCGATGGCGATGAAGTGCTCGTGATGCGCGAAGAAGACATCATGGGTGTGGTTCAAGCTTAAACAAGTCTAACTATCGAATATTTAAACCCATTTGATTATCAATAAAAGTTAAAAAGGAGCATTAATATGCCAGCTAAACAAGTATTATTCGGCGATGCCGCTCGTGCAAAAATGGTTGAAGGCGTCAACGTTCTCGCCGATGCAGTCAAAGTCACTTTAGGTCCTAAAGGTCGCAATGTGGTGTTGGAACGCAGTTTCGGCGGCCCAACTGTCACCAAAGACGGCGTATCTGTTGCCAAAGAAGTCGAGCTCAAAGACAAATTCCAAAACATGGGCGCACAAATGGTCAAGGAAGTCGCCTCACGCACAGCCGACAACGCAGGTGATGGCACAACCACTGCCACCGTTTTGGCACAATCCATCGTGCGCGAAGGCATGAAATACGTCGCCGCAGGTATGAACCCTATGGATTTGAAGCGCGGGATTGACAAAGCCACCTCGGCTGCAATTGAAGAGTTGCGTAAAATCTCTAAACCGACTTCTTCCAACAAAGAAATCGCCCAAGTCGCGACGATTTCTGCCAACTCGGATGACTCCATCGGCACGATTATCGCTGAAGCGATGGACAAAGTCGGTAAAGAAGGCGTGATTACAGTTGAAGACGGAAAATCATTACAAAATGAGTTGGATGTAGTTGAAGGGATGCAATTTGACCGTGGTTATTTGAGCCCATACTTCATCAACAACGCTGAAAAACAAGTGGTTGAAATGGACAGCCCATTTGTATTGTTGTTCGACAAAAAAATCTCCAACATCCGTGATTTATTGCCCACTTTGGAGCAAGTTGCCAAATCAGGTCGCCCATTGTTGATTATCGCTGAAGACGTGGACGGCGAAGCCTTGGCAACTTTGGTGGTCAACAACATTCGTGGCATCCTCAAAACCGCAGCGGTCAAAGCCCCGGGCTTTGGCGATCGTCGCAAAGCGATGTTGGAAGACATCGCCATCCTCACGGGTGGTACTGTGATTGCCGAAGAAACGGGTTTGACTTTGGAGCAAGTGACGCTGGAGCATTTGGGTCAAGCCAAACGCGTTGAAATCGCCAAAGAAAACACCATCATCATCGATGGCGCAGGCGTGACAGCCAACATCGAAGCGCGCGTCAAACAAATCCGTGCGCAAATCGAAGAATCGACTTCAGATTACGACCGCGAAAAATTGCAAGAGCGCGTTGCCAAACTCGCAGGTGGCGTGGCGGTGATTAAAGTCGGTGCAGCCACTGAAGTTGAAATGAAAGAGAAAAAAGCCCGCGTCGAAGACGCGTTGCACGCGACTCGCGCTGCGGTTGAAGAAGGCATCGTGGCTGGCGGCGGCGTGGCATTATTGCGCGCTCGTGCGGCCATCAGCGGTTTGACGGGTTCAAACGCCGAACAAAACGCGGGCATTCAAATCGTTTTGCGCGCGATGGAAGAACCATTGCGTCAAATCGTCTTGAACGCAGGCGACGAGCCATCGGTCATCGTCAATCAAGTGATGGCGCACGCAGGCAACTATGGCTACAACGCTGCGACTGGCGAGTATGGCGACTTGGTTGAACAAGGTGTCTTGGATCCAACCAAAGTCACCCGCACTGCATTGCAAAATGCCGCATCGGTCGCAGGCTTGGTCTTGACCACTGACTGCATGATTGCTGAACTCCCAGAAGACAAACCAGCCATGCCAGACATGGGTGGCATGGGCGGTATGGGTGGTATGGGCGGCATGATGTAATGGTCTGTTAACCTATCCAAAACACGAAAAAGCCCAGCAATGGGCTTTTTTTAACCGCTAAAAAAACCTGTATTTTTCTCAACAGCCTCACTCCTGCTCTTAGATGTAAGAAATCGACGCGTTGTTTACAATTGTTTCAAGTGTAAACAACACTCGGAAAAGTTACACCTGCCTACAAAAAACACTTTCCCTCAGCATATTCAGTCGTTATTTTTGGAATATGATTTTCCAAAAAAAATGAGTGGAACATCCCAAAAGTATTCATGTAGGCATCTCGTAAGCCTGATGGGTTATGTTACCATTCACACACTTTTAGGAGATTATTATGAGCACAACCTCATTTGCCCCACAAATCAAAATCCCCGCCACCTATATGCGTGGCGGCACGAGCAAAGGTGTATTTTTTAAACTCACTGACTTGCCCGAATCCGCGCAAGTCGCAGGAGAAGCGCGCGACAAACTCCTCATGCGTGTGATTGGTTCACCCGACCCTTATGGCAAACAAATCGACGGCATGGGCGGCGCAACCTCCTCAACCAGCAAAACCGTGATTTTGAGCAAAAGCACTCGCCCTGACCATGACGTGGATTACTTGTTTGGTCAGGTCTCGATTGACACTGCGTTTGTGGACTGGTCTGGCAACTGTGGTAATCTATCCTCAGCCGTTGGCTCGTTTGCGGTTGCCAGCGGATTGGTTGATGCAGAACGCATTCCTGAAAACGGCATCTGCACCGTGCGCATTTGGCAAGCCAATATTGGCAAAACCATCATCGCCCATGTACCCATCACCAACGGACAAGTGCAAGAAACAGGCGACTTTGAACTGGACGGCGTGACCTTTCCAGCGGCAGAAGTAGAACTCGAATTTCTTGACCCAGCGGACGATGGCGAAGATGGTGGCGCGATGTTCCCCACAGGAAATCTTGTGGACGATTTGGAAGTGCCCAACATTGGCACCTTCAAAGCCACGATGATTAACGCTGGCATCCCAACCATTTTCGTCAATGCAGCCGACATTGGCTATACGGGCACGGAACTACAAGACGCCATCAACAATGACACCGCCGCTTTGGAAAAATTTGAAACCATCCGCGCATACGGCGCGGTGAAAATGGGCTTAATCAAAGACATCAGTGAAGCCGCCAAACGCCAGCACACACCCAAAGTCGCCTTTGTCGCCCCACCTGCCGACTATGTGTCGTCCAGCGGTAAAGCCGTCAACGCCGGCGATATTGACCTGCTCGTGCGCGCCCTGTCTATGGGCAAACTGCACCACGCCATGATGGGCACGGCGGCGGTCGCCATCGGCACAGCGGCAGCGGTCACAGGAACATTGGTCAATACAGTGGCGGGCGGGGGTGAAAAATCAGCGGTGCGCTTTGGTCACCCATCGGGCACGCTGCGCGTGGGCGCGGAGGCAAAAAAAGTGAATGGGCAATGGACAGTGACCAAAGCCATCATGAGCCGTTCAGCACGCACGCTGATGAGTGGTTGGGTGCATGTGCCTGCGGATTGTTTTTGAGTTTTGGGCTTGGATTTAATCCAATATCTCACTAAGTATAAAATGTCAGAACATCTTCACTTCTACAAATTTAAACCAATAGATAAGTGGTTAATTGACGCTATTGTCAATTGCTCAATATATGCGTCCAAGCCCGAAAACTTAAATGATCCTTTTGACTGCCAAATAGACCTAGAAAAGGCTTTTGAACAAGCTATCTCTTCAGCAACAGGTCAAAAATTAAACTTCATAAAATCTTTCTATGAAAATAAAGAATTTATAGAGAATTGGAAACATGAGATTAGCCTAAAAGGAGTGTACTCATTTTCATTTATCAGTAATGAGACATTATCTAACCCTCTTATGTGGTCACATTATGCAGATGAGCATAGAGGAGTTTGTCTAGAGTACATCATCCCTAAGCAATTTATTATTGATAATCTAATCTCACCAAACGCGGAAAACAACTTAGTCTTATGTAATAAAGTTGAATATCAAAACAGTGGAATTGTAAATGCCATTCTTGAAGCTCCTCAAGAGCTGAGGTCATTTACTCAAATTTTACTTAGCAAGTACCTTTTAACGAAAAATATTTCATGGCAATATGAAAATGAAGGCAGATTAATTTTAAAACTAAGTGGCAGCATTAAACTGCCAAAAACCTCCTTGCATCGAGTATATTTTGGTCTACGCTCCAATGAATCAGATATCACTTTAATTACAAAATTGGCAAAAAATTATTCAGGCTGTAATAGTTTTTATAAGTTAACGAAAGATAATCGCGATTATCAAGTTAATTTTCAGGAAATAGAACCTACAACCTGCAATGAGTACGACTAATTCGCGCAAACCGCATTAAGCCTTTCTCATAACATTAAAACCTGCTAACTATTCACCTGCAACCAAAACGTCACGGGTCCATCATTGACCAACGAAACTTGCATATCCGCAGCAAATTCGCCCGTCTGTACGATGCTGTGTTTGGCTTGTGCACGCTTGACCCAATCTTCATACAATTCTCGTGCTAAGTCAGGTGCGGCGGCAGGGGTGAAACTGGCGCGTGTGCCGCTGTTGGTATCGGCGGCAAGGGTGAATTGCGAGACGATGAGCAATCCGCCGTGCGCGCCATTGCCATCGAGGTTTTGCACTGAGCGGTTCATCTTGCCCGCCTCGTCGCTGAATACCCGATACGCCAAGACTTTGTTCAATAGTTTTTCGCCAATGGCAGGCGTATCGTTTTTCTCAGCGCACAGCAACACCAGCAAACCTTGCTCAATTTGACCTGTAATGCGTTGCTCAACGGTGACGGATGCACGTTGGACGCGTTGGATGAGTGCAATCATTTTAAATGTGTTTTATCAAAATTTAATTCGTGAATGGTATGGCGAAACAACGGCATCGCTCATTCAAAAAGGTTGCGATTTTGAATCAAGCTCACAATGACTTTGGATGATGGCTGCCCTTTACAGTACTCATCAATTATTTGATATCAGAGGTATCAGAGGTATCAGAAGCCACAAAGCCATAATCGCGCTCCACCTTAGCAATCCGCGTGAAATACTGCGCATACCACTGCGCGCGTCCTTGATTGCGCGCAATGGTGTGCTCAATGTTATTTCGCCATGCCGCAATGTTCTCTAAACTATCCCAGTAGGAATTCGTAATGCCAAAGCCGTCCGCACCGCGCACAGACTCCACGCCGAGGTAGCCTTCTTGCTGTGCTGCCAGTTGTAGCATTTTTTCTGCCATGGTTTCATAACCGTTGTCACCCTCTGTGCGTTGGGTGGTAAACGCCACCACGTAGTAGGGTGGCTGCGGGGTGTTGGCGAATGGGGGCATAAAACTACCTTTCAATAAGTGTCATTGCGAGCGAAACGTGGTAATCCAACGGTGTGCCTTGGTTGACGGCGTATGGATTGCTTCGCTATGCTCAACAATGGCGTGGGATTATTGCTCGCTGTAGTTGTTCAACTTGGCTTGGCGACGTGCTTTGACCGCTTTGGACAACACGCTCAAAACCAACTCCGACTGCGCCCAATCGATACAACCATCGGTGATGCTCTGACCGTAAGTGAGTGCTTGCCCTTCAACCAAGTCTTGACGACCGCCGACCAAATGGCTTTCAATCATCACGCCAAAAATCCGCTCATCCCCTGCCGCCATTTGCTCGGCGATGTTTTCGCACACAGGCACTTGTCGCTCAGGATTTTTCTCAGAGTTGGCATGCGAGGCATCGACCATCACGCGCTGTGGCAAACCTGCTTTAGCGATTTGCTCACACGCCGCATTCACAGATGCTGCATCGTAATTCGGCGTTTTCCCACCGCGCAAAATCAGATGACAATCGGCATTGCCGTTGGTCGAGACAATCGCCGAGTGCCCTGCTTTGGTCACGGATAAAAAGTGGTGCGGGCGACGCGCCGCGAGGGTCGCATCAATCGCAATTTTCACATTGCCGTCTGTACCATTTTTAAAGCCGACTGGACACGACAGCCCCGAAGCCAATTCACGATGCACCTGTGACTCGGTGGTGCGTGCGCCAATCGCGCCCCAGCTAACCAAATCAGCGATGTACTGCGGTGAAATCACGTCAAGGAACTCGACCGCAGCGGGCATACCCATTTCGTTGATGTGCAGGAGCAGCTCACGCGCGGTGCGTAGCCCTTTATTGATGTCAAAGGTTTTGTTTAAATCAGGGTCGTTAATCAAGCCCTTCCAACCAACCGTCGTGCGCGGTTTTTCAAAATACACGCGCATGACGATTTCTAAGGTGTCTTTGTATTTTTCACGCTCGACCATCAAGCGTTGCGCGTATTCAATCGCCGCTTGGGTGTCGTGAATGGAGCAAGGGCCAATCACCACCACCAAACGGTCATCGGCATCGTGCAGCACACGATGAATGGCCTCGCGGCTTTCAAAGGTGGTTTGCGCGGCGGCTTCTGACAGTGGGAATTCGCGCATGATGTGCATGGGCGGTGCGAGTTCTTCGATTTTCTTGATGCGAACGTCATCGGTTGTATTCATTGTGTTTCCTTAAAATAAATAATCAAAATTAAAAAATGGCATAAAAAAACCGCTAAACAGGTTTAGCGGTTTTATGTATTTGGGTCGCACAAGGCTCACCGAACAGATCCACCGCCAGTTCGTGTAAAGTGCCAGAAATAAAAAGATTGTGCGTGTTGCATGTGGGTGCTCTCTAAAGCGTCAAAAATTCAATACCCGTATTTATAGACCCTTTTGCTGAAAAAAGCAAGGAAAAGAATTGGATTGTCCAGATTAAATCCCTCTCACCAGCACGCAGTGTGGCTAAACCACATCCTTGGCATAACTCTCACGCACCATGTCGATGATGTCCACGGTGATGCTCGGGACATTTGGCAGGCGTGTGCGCAAAGTTTTTGCCATGTTTGAGGTGAGTGCTTGCTTCTGCTCCATCGTTCGTCCATCCAACAGGCGAATGATGATGTGAATAAACTCACCCTTGCCAACAGACGATGCGCCAAGCACATAATCATTCACCACGAATGCACGGGTTTTGATGTCGGCTGTGCCAAACAGTCCTGAATTGATCATCACTTGATGTGCGGTTTGCAGCAATTGTGCTGTGTCCATCGGAAGATTGGGCGTGTGCTCTATGATGCAATGGGGCATATTAAATCTCTTTTTTCGATAAATAGTCTTGTAACCAAAACGCGCCCAATTGGGTTTTCACATCAGGAACCCAACCTTGGCGTATCCAGTTCATCAATTCAGCCAATGGCACGCGCATGACCTGCACAAACTCGTTGTCGTCCAATTGTTGTTGTCCCGAATCGTGCAAGTGTTCTGCAACATAAAAATGAATCACTTCGTCGCAATACGCCAGCGCGTTGTGAATGTCGGTGATGTGGGTGTAGCGTTGTGCTGTGTAACCTGTTTCTTCGAGTAATTCGCGTTGTGCTGTGATTAACGGAGTTTCACCTGCGTCTTTTTTCCCCGCTGGAAATTCGACGAATACTTGGCGCATGGGGTAGCGGTATTGACGCTCTACAAGCACATCGCCATTTTCAAACACAGGAATAATCATCACCGCCCCAGGGTGCTGCAAATATTCGCGGTAAGAAGTGGCACCATTGGGCAAACGCACTGTGTCGCGATGAACTTTCAAGTAATCCCCTGTGTACACCAGTTCGCTACTCAGGGTATCTTCGCCCAAGCCCGTGGGGTCTTGCAGGAGATTTAAATCGTATTGTTTTGTTGTCATATTGTCTTTGGTGTAGGGCAATAAAAAAACGCGTGAATTCCACGCGTTTGAGTCCGTATTAAGCGCGTCGCCATAAATAACGCCACACAAAAGCAGGAAATGCCGCAATCACGAATAGCAAAAACGTGACCGCATAAAATTCCCAACCTTGCTTGGCGACTTGCCCTGCTTGTGCTTCAAACGCTTTACCAATCGCAATCCAAACGGCATACGCCAATAAAAACTCAGCAATGCGCAACCACGGTTTTTTATTGAATTTCAATACAGGGATACTGAAAAAACCGCGTTCACTCATTAAAGGCAAACTGGCCAATATAAAACCTGCAATCAGCACCATGCCGATTGTGACACTCATACCGCACCCAAAGTTTTAAGCACCGCATTGACCGCCATTTGAATCAAGCCATTGGGCAACACACCCAAAATCACCAAAACCAAAGCATTGACAGTCAACACACCATGCTGAACCGCTGAGAAATGAATTGGTGTGTTGTTATCAGGCTTATCAAAGTACATGGTTTTAACCACGCGCAAATAGTAAAACGCGCCAATCAAAGAGAACAACACCGCCACCAAAGCCAGTTTAAATAAACCTGCATTGACCAAACCTTGAATCACCACAAATTTCGCCATAAAGCCAACCAAGGGCGGAATCCCAGCCAATGAAAACATCACCAACATAATCAAGAAAGCGAGCCACGGATTGCGTTGGTTCAAACCCTTGAAATCTTCGATTTGATCGGCTTCAAACCCAACGCTGGTCATTGCCAAGACCACACCGAAACTCGCCAAGGTCATAATCGCATAGATGATGACGTAGTAGAACGCATTGCCCACACCAATTGCCGTCAGATATGGGTCAATCCCTGAGCGCGCAGACAAGAAACCGAGCAACACAAAACCCATGTGTGAAATACCAGAGTACGCCAACATGCGTTTGTAACTTTTTTGACGAATCGCACTCAAGTTACCCAAAATCAATGAAAGCACTGCAAGTACGGCAAACATTTGTTGCCAATCGGCCGCCAAATTCGGCAAAGCCTGCACAAACATGCGCACCACCATCACGAACGCTGCAATTTTCGGCGCGGCGGCAATCATCATGGTCACTGCCGTGGGCGAACCTTGATACACATCAGGCACCCACATATGGAAAGGCACAACACCCAATTTAAATGCCACGCCTGCCACCAAGAACACCAAGCCCATAATCAAAATCGGCATTTGCGTGTCCACATGACCGCTGACAATCTTATTCGCGATTTCCGTGTAACCCAAACTGCCACCTGTCGCACCATAAACGAGTGACATACCAAACAACAACAAGCCCGAAGCAATCGCGCCCAAAATAAAGTATTTCATCGCCGCTTCAATCGAGCGCGTGTGGTCACGGCGCAAAGCGACCATGGCATACAAAGATAAAGCCTGTAACTCCAAACCCATATACAAGGCCATCAAATTCGAAGATGAAATCATCACCATTTGACCGACCAATGAAAACAGCGCAAGGCTGTAGTACTCGCCGTGCAGGAAGTTGCGCTCAGCGGCATAGCGTTGACCGTACACCAATGCAACCGCCACCGAAATCATTGAGAACATTTTTGCCAAATTTGCCAATGGGTCAGAGACAAACATATCATTAAATGCCATCAAAGTGGCACCCGAGTGCAACAATCGTGCGGTCAAAATGCCCGCCAATGCCATCGCAAGCAAACTCACAACATGAATCACTTTGCGATACGCGTCAGAGTGCGTGGCTAATTCTATCAACAGCACCAACGTCGCCACGACAGCGAGGATGATTTCAGGATAAACAATAAAAAAGTTTGGCATAACGTTTTAACCTCAATTTAAGCACTTGGCACTTGGTTTTGAGCAGGCTCGATTGTATTTGTAAATTAAATTTCTAAATAATGGAACAACGCGTCACTCAGGGTTTGAGTGGTAATTTGCTCTGCGATACATGTTGAATGAGTTCGTTCACCGATGCGTCCATGGTATTAGTAAACGGCAGTGGATACAGCCCCATGAACAACACGGCAAAAGCCATCAACGACAAAATTAACAATTCACGTTTATTCGCATCGGTCACCTCAGCCACATGGTGGTTCGCCACAGGACCGAACACCACACGTTTATACATCCACAGCGAATACGCCGCGCCGACAATCAAAGTCGTTGCCGCCGCCGCCGCAATCCAGAAATTAAATTTGGTCGCGCCGATGATGACCAAAAACTCACCCACAAAACCACTGGTTGCAGGTAAACCCGCGTTCGCCATGGTGAACAACATAAAGAATGCGGCAAATTTAGGCATGGTGTTAACAATCCCGCCATACGCCGAAATTTCGCGGCTGTGCACACGGTCGTACATCACGCCGATACAGAAGAACATCGCGGCCGACACAAAGCCGTGCGAAATCATTTGTAAAATCGCACCTTGAATCGCCACATCATTGCCCAAACCTTGCGCGTTGAACATAAAGAAACCCAAGGTCACAAAGCCCATGTGCGCAATCGAAGAATACGCCACGAGTTTTTTCATGTCTTTTTGCACCAAAGCGACCAAGCCAACATACACCACCGCAATCAATGATAAGGTGATGATGAGCCAAGCCAAAGAGCGCGATGCGTCAGGCGCGATGGGCAAAGAGAACCGCAAAAAGCCATACGCACCGAGCTTCAACATAATCGCCGCCAAGACCATAGAGCCGCCCGTCGGTGCTTCCACGTGGGCATCAGGCAACCACGTGTGCACTGGCCACATCGGCACTTTCACTGCAAATGCGATGAGGAACGCAAAGAAAATTAGTTTTTGTACGCCCATCGCCAATGGATAAGCTTGCCATGCCAAGATGTCAAATGTGCCTGTTACATAACGCAGATACGCGATGGCAATCAGCATCAGGAGCGAACCCATCAAGGTGTACAGGAAAAATTTAAACGCCGCATACACACGGTTCGGTCCACCCCACACACCCACGATAATGTACATGGGAATTAAAGTTGCTTCAAAAAATATGTAGAATAAAAAACCATCGGTGACAGAGAACACACCGACCATCAAACCCGACAAAATCAAGAATGCGGCGTTGTATTGCGCGACTTTGTTTGAAATCACTTCCCAGCCTGCCAAAATCACCAACACTGTGACAAACGCAGTCAAAGGCACAAACCACATCGACAAACCATCCACGCCCAACGCGTAGCTGGCATTGATGCTCGATACCCACGCATGATTTTCGACGAACTGCATTTTCGCCGTGCCTGATTGGAACAGCGTCATCACGGGAATGGTCACGACGAGACTGACAATCGCACCAACCAGCGCGACCACGCGAGCCAATCTATCACGCGCGTTGCGTCCCAAGACCAATGTCACCACACCAAACAAGATGGGCACCCAAATCGCTAAACTTAACCAAGGCATATGCATATCGCTACCACTTTATTTAAATTAAATACGAATTTTGTTGTTGAGGTCAGTAGACCTTACAAACCCCCAACGTCTTCATTCAAAACAAACCGCGTTGGGGGAAAGTCTCCCAACCCAACTTTTATTTACAGCGTGACAATCATCAGCAAGAAAAACGCCAAACCAATCACCATTGCAAACGCATATTGATAAATCAAACCCGATTGGAACAAACTCATCGCCTGCGCAAATACATTGACCACTTTCGCCGCACCATTGACCACGAACCCATCAATCAATTTGGTGTCTGATACTTTCCATAAAAACTCACCAATCTTGCGCGCGCCACCCGCAATCACAGTTTCATTGAATTTATCGAAGTAATATTTGTTTTCCAAGAGATTGTTGAGCAAAGGTGTTTTCGCTTTAATCGCCGCAGGAATCGAAGGTTTGAGCATATAAAACACATACGCCGTGACCACACCCGCCAATGCCAACCAAAATGGTGCGGTAGAGATTGCATGCATCGCCATACCCATCGCGCCACCGTGCTGTTCAAACACTTTTGCCAACTCTTCCATCGCAGGATGACGCTCGACATCAATGGCAATCACCCCTTTGAAAAACTCGCCAAACAGCATCGGCTCAATGGTCATAAAACCAATAATCACCGAAGGAATCGCCAGCAGAATTAAGGGCACAGTCACTACCCAAGGAGACTCATGCGGTTTGTCATTCGGCCCTAAACCGTGGTGGTGTTCATCGTGATTGGCGTGGTCGTCATGCCCATCGTGAGCGGCGTGGTCATCATGACCGTCATGACCATGTGCAGCCATATGCTGCTCGGTGTTGCTCATCCAACGCTCTTTGCCATGAAACACCATGAAATACATACGGAATGAATAAAACGCTGTGATAAACACACCTGCCAATACAGCATAGTAGGCAAACGTTGCGCCCGTTTGGTGTGCATGCATCGCTTCAGCCGCCGCTTCGATAATCGAATCTTTTGAGTAAAAACCAGCGAAAAATGGTGTGCCAATCAAAGCCAACGAACCAATCAATGAAGTGATCCAAGTAATCGGCATGTATTTGCGCAGACCACCCATATTGCGCATGTCTTGGTCATGGTGCATGCCCATAATCACCGAACCCGCCCCCAAAAACAACAAGGCTTTAAAGAACGCGTGGGTCATCAAATGGAACACCGCGACTGAATAGGCCGACACACCGAGCGCGACAGTCATATAACCGAGTTGCGAGAGGGTCGAGTACGCCACCACGCGTTTCACGTCGTTTTGGATGATGCCCAAAAAACCCATAAACAACGCCGTGATCGAACCAATAATCAATACGAACGACAAAGCGGTATCGGACAATTCAAACAACGGCGACATGCGTGTGACCATGAATATACCCGCTGTCACCATGGTTGCCGCGTGAATCAAGGCAGAAATTGGGGTTGGGCCTTCCATCGAGTCAGGCAGCCACACGTGCAATGGCACTTGCGCCGATTTACCCATCGCACCGATGAACAAGCAGATACAAATGACCGTAATCAACATCCAGTCCATACCTGGGAACATCAAGGCTGCAAGCTCTTCGCGTTTAGCAAACACTTCTGCATAGTCTAAAGTACCTGCAAAAGCATAAATCAAACCAATACCCAGAACAAAACCAAAGTCACCCACGCGATTGACTAAAAATGCCTTCATATTGGCAAAAATTGCAGTTGGACGGGTATACCAAAAACCAATCAATAGGTAGGACACCAAACCCACCGCTTCCCAACCGAAGAATAATTGCAAGAAATTATTGCTCATCACCAACATCAGCATGGAGAAGGTAAACAAAGAAATGTACGAGAAAAAACGTTGATAACCTGGGTCCTCAGCCATATAGCCCATGGTGTAAATATGCACCATCAAAGACACAAATGTGACCACGCACATCATCATGGTGGTGAGGTTATCAATTAAAAAACCAACCTCCATGTGCAAACCGCCAATCTGCGCCCACGTGTAAACAGAACCGTTGAAGACATTGCCCGCGCGCGCATCGTTAAAAACGATGACCGAACCAATAAACGCAACCAGCACGCCCAAAATCGTCACAATTGCAGACGGCAGTCGCCCAAGTTGTTTGCCAAACAAGCCCGCTACAATCGAGCCGACCAATGGCGCAAATGGAATGATGAGGTACAACGCTTTCATTGTTTTCTCGCTTAACTTTAATGTAAGTTTAATAATCTAATCGTGGGATGTGTTGTCAATACCACTGCAACACACCGCTTTTTTAGTCGCACAAATTGTCTCTTAACCTTGTAGGTTGTCCAATTTATCCATATCCACTGTGTTCATGGTACGGAACAATACCACGAGAATCGCCAAACCAATCGCCGACTCGGCCGCCGCTACGGTTAGGATAAAGAATACAAAAATCTGACCAGCGGTGTCTCCAAGCATGTGCGAGAACGCGATGAAATTGGTATTGACTGCCAACAACATCAACTCCACTGACATCAGTAGGACAATCATATTTTTGCGATTGAGCACAATGCCGACCACGCCAATGGCGAACAGTGCTGCACCTAAAATCAAATAAAATGAACTGGGCATCATAACTCCTGAGTATTCTGAGTATTGGTTGGGACAGCAGAAATCGTTTGGCGTGCCGCAACGTCCGCAGGCTCGTTCACCACAGACAGACGATCTTTTGCACGCGTTTGCGCTTGCTTGGATGGGTTTTGTACTTTAGATTCTTTGCGATTGCGCAAGGTAATCACCACCGCCGCGACCAAAGCCACCAACAAAATCAAAGCAGCCAACTCGAACGGCAGCGCGTATTCAGTGAACAATACTTTACCAATCTTGCGCGTGTTTGAGCCTTCGATGCTCAAATCCGTCGCCGCTGTCGCAACCGCAGGGTGGTGCAATTTTTGAAAAATCACCGAGCCCATTTGCACCACAATCAATGCGCCCAAGCCCACTGCCAATGCCAAGGTTTTCTTAAATCCTTCGCGTTTTTGTGTGGTGTTTAGATTGAGCATCATGACCACAAACAAGAACAGCACCATGACCGCGCCAACATACACCAGTATTAGCAAAATACCGAGAAACTCCGCTTGCAACATAATCCAAATACCCGCCGCTGAGAAAAACGACACAATCAGATATAAGGCGGAGTGCACGGGATTGGGCACGGTCACAACCGCAATCGCGGATGCCAACAATACTGCGGCAAACATAAAGTAAACAATGCTTTGAATATCCATCTCAATCTCTCTTAATCATTTTTAACGCGCGACACCACGCGTTAAATTAACGGTACTTGGCATCTGCCGCTTTGGCAGCCGCAATCTCTGACTCATAACGGTCACCGACCGCCAACAACATTTCTTTGGTGTAGTACAAATCGCCGCGTTTTTCACCGTGGTATTCTAAAATTTGGGTTTCGACAATCGCGTCCACGGGACAAGACTCTTCGCAAAAGCCACAAAAAATACATTTGGTCAAGTCAATATCGTAGCGCGTGGTACGACGTGAACCATCCTCGCGCTCGCCCAATTCAATCGAAATCGCCATAGCAGGACACACCGCTTCGCACAGCTTACAAGCAATACAACGCTCTTCGCCATTGGCATAGCGGCGTTGCGCATGCAGGCCACGAAAACGCGGTGAAATTGGGGTTTTTTCTTGCGGGTATTTGAGCGTAAATTTGCGCTTGAAAAAATACTTGCCCGTTATCGTCATACCTTGCAATAACTCAGTCAAGAAAAAACTTTTAAATAAATGTTTGATGGATGTCATCGTGTTTACCTACGCATTATTCTATATTCGTGCCGCACATTATTTCCAAATGGACAGCGGTGTGTGCAACCAAACGCCGACCACAAACAGCCAAATCAAGCACAGAGGCAAGAATACTTTCCAACCCAAGCGCATAATTTGATCGTAACGATAGCGTGGAAATGTCGCACGAATCCACAAGAAGAAAACAATCACCGCAGTCATTTTAATCAACATCCAAACAATCCCAGGGATGAATGACAAGAATGCCACAGGCGCGTCCCAACCGCCCAAAAACATGATGGAAGTCAACGCAGAAATCACAAACATATTGGTGTATTCGGCCAAGAAAAACAGCGCAAAACCCATGCCTGAGTACTCGGTCATGTGCCCTGCGACAATCTCAGACTCACCCTCGACCACGTCAAACGGATGGCGGTTGGTTTCTGCCACACCTGAAATCAAATAGACCAAAAACATGGGGAACAAAGGCAACCAGTTCCACGACAGGAAATTCGCGCCCATGCTGTTGAACATGCCTTTTTGCTGAACTTCAACAATCGTGGTCAAATTCAAGCTATTGGAAATCATCAAAACCACAACAATTGCAAAGCCCATGGAGATTTCATACGACACCATTTGCGCCGATGCGCGCATCGCACCAAAAAATGCATATTTGGAGTTGGTCGCCCAACCTGCTAAAATCACGCCATACACGCCGATTGAGGCAATCGACATCACGTACAACAAAGACGCATCGACATTGGCGACGACAAAATCTTTTGCCAAAGGAATCACGGCCCAGACCGCAAATGCAGGCACGAGCACCATCAAAGGCCCCAAATAATACAAAGGTTTATCGGCGCGACTCGGCGTGATGATTTCTTTAACCAGTAATTTCACCACGTCGGCAATCGGTTGCAACAAACCGAATGGCCCGACCACTTGCGGGCCAACACGCCCTTGCATCGCACCAATCACTTTACGCTCGGCATAAGTCAAATACGCCACCGACAACAGCACTGCCACCATCAACGGGACGATGCGAATCAATGCCCAAATAACTGTCCACAAAGCAGAGCCAAAAGTGCTGGTGCCCCATTGTGTGAATTGATTGATTAACTCCATTATGCACGCTCCACTGTGATGGTTGCATAGGCATCGCCCAAGTGTGATGCCAAGGCAGTGCCCGCTTGAATATCCACAACATTGTCTGCCAAATCAGGATTGCACACGGCTTGCGCTTTAACGCTGGCATCGCCCTGTTTGACCACGACCCACGCATCGCCCGCCAAATCATCATTCAAACCGAGTTGCGCAAACACATTGCTTGCCAAACCGATTTTTTGACCATCTTGCGCCCAACGGGTTTTTTGTAAACTCTCTGCACGGCGCACGATGGCATCCACGGCATAGGCATTGACTTTGGTGCTGCGCACCCAAGCCTGCTCCACCTCAGTCGGTGCAACATCAGCAACGCAAGCATTGTTTAATTTGCTGGGCAATTGTTCCAAAATCGGTGCAACAGCGGCACGCACATCGGTCAATTCATTTGCGCTAAAGGCTGGTGAGGCAATGCCCAAACGCTCACCCAAAACACGCAATACTTTCCATGCTGGACGAGACTGACCCAGCGGTTTGACCACTGGATTGAATGTTTGTACCGTGCCCTGTGCATTGACAAATGTACCACCCGTTTCAGAGAACGGCGTGGTTGGCAAAATCACGTCAGCCGTATCTGCCACCGCCGAGAAATAAGGACTCAGAGCCACCACAAAAGCAGAACCCAAAGCTTTGACCGCTTGCGCAGGATTGGCCACATCACCCGCGGGCTCTACGTTGAGCGTCACATATGCGGCGCGTGGCTGTGCGAGCATTTGTTGCGCGGTCAAACTGCCTTGGGTTGCGACTGCGCCAACTGCATAAGCACCCACAGTGTTCGCGCCATCGGTCAACACAGATACCACCGCGCCCGTTGCTTGCGCGATGCGATTGGCAACCGCCAAAATTTGTGCGGCTTGTGGATGGTTCATCGCCGCATTACCGAGCATCACGACCTTATTGCTCGCTTGTGGATGACTTAACTCTGTCGCGGCTTTGGCGGCGAAACTATCGCCCGAATCTTTGTTGGCAATCGCCGCTTCAATCGCCAATAATTCGTTCAACCATGCATTGGCTGCGACGGCCTTTTGATTGACACGCATCAATAAGTCAGATGCTTCATCGCTCAACACATGGATGCCCGCACGGTTTTTCACCGAAGCGCGCAAACGTTGTGCCAACAATGGATGATCTTCGCGCAAATGTGCGCCAATCACCAAACCCACATGGACTTCACTAAACGCAGTGATGGCTTGACCCAAGTGTTGAATGCCTTGCAAAGCCGTGTTTAGACTGTCATCCGTTTGGCGCAATTGCGTATCAATGTGCGCACTGCCCAAACCATTGATGAGTGCTTTCAAACTGTACAACTCTTCTGTGGTTGAATATGCACTTGCCAATGCGCCCAGCATATCCGCGCCCGCTTGACCTTTGGCGGCTTTGATGCCTTCAATCGCAAAGGCAAACGCTTCGTCCCACGATACTTTTTTCCAAGCACCATTGGTTTTAATCATCGGCTCAGTGACACGGTCTTCCGAATTCAAACCTTCATACGAAAAACGGTCACGGTCCGAAATCCAGTCATCGTTGATCTCTGCGTTGCTCAATGCCACCACGCGTTTGACTTGCGCATCTTTGACATGCACGGCAATCGATGTGCCCCAAGAATCATGCGGGCTGATGGATTTGCGACGCGAGAGTTCCCACGAACGTGCGCTGTAACGAAATGGTTTCGAGAGAATCGCACCCACGGGGCACAAATCAATCATATTGCCCGAGAGTTCAGAATCAACGGTTTTCCCCACAAATGTGGTGATTTCAGAGTGCTCGCCACGACCAATCATGCCCAATTCCATCACGCCTGCGATTTCTTGACCAAAACGCACACAACGGGTGCAGTGGATGCAACGGCTCATTTCTTTCATCGAAATCAATGGGCCTGGATCTTTGGGGGTGACGGCGTGTTTGGGCTCGTTGTAACGCGACTGACCTTTGCCATAACCCATCGACAAATCTTGCAACTGGCACTCGCCGCCTTGATCACAAATTGGACAGTCCAATGGGTGATTGAGCAGCAAAAATTCCATCACGTCGGCCTGTGCAGTCTTGGCTTTTTCGGACACGACTTGTGTGCGCACCACCATATTCGGCGTGATCGGGGTTGCGCACGCAGGCATGGGCTTGGGTGCTTTTTCAACTTCCACCAAACACATGCGACACGATGCCGCCACCGAGAGTTTTTCGTGGTAACAAAAATGGGGCACGTATTTACCCATTTTTTTCACGGCATCCATGACCATGCTGCCCTCGGGCATTTCGATCTTGACACCATCAATTTCTAATTCAAGCATACGTCACCTTCAATTAACGATATTCGGGCACAATGCAAGACTTGTGCTCAATGTGATGAGCAAACTCATCACGGAAGTGTTTGACAAATGAGCGCACGGGCATCGCCGCCGCATCGCCCAAGGCGCAAATCGTGCGCCCCATGATGTTGCCAGCCACAGAATCCAATAAATCCAAATCTTCTGGACGACCTTGACCTTTTTCGATTCGATCCACCATGCGCCACAACCAACCCGTACCTTCGCGGCACGGTGTACATTGACCGCATGATTCTTCATAATAAAAGTACGACAGGCGTTGCAATGATTTGACCATACAGCGCGTATCGTTCATCACAATCACCGCACCTGAACCGAGCATTGAACCTGCTTTGGAAATTGAGTCATAATCCAAGGTGCATTCCATGATGATGTGCGCAGGCAAGACTGGCGCGGACGAACCACCAGGAATCACCGCCTTGAGTTTGCCGCCTTTCACCCCACCTGCGAGTTCGAGCAAGGTTGCAAACGGTGTACCCATCGGCACTTCGTAATTCCCTGGCAAATTTACATCACCCGAAATCGAGAAAATTTTCGTGCCGCCGTTGTTCGGTTTACCGATGTCCAAATACGCTTGACCGCCCATTTTGAGCAGGAAAGGTACAGCAGCAAAGGTCTCGGTATTGTTAATCGTGGTCGGTTTGCCATACAAACCAAAACTCGCTGGGAAAGGTGGTTTGAAACGTGGCTGACCTTTTTTACCTTCGATGGATTCCAACAAAGCGGTTTCTTCACCGCAGATGTACGCGCCATAACCATGATGCGCAAACAAATCAAACTCAAAGCCTGAACCCAAAATATTTTGCCCCAAGAAGCCCGCTGCACGCGCTTGCGCCAAGGCTTGCTCAAAAATATCGTAGGCTTCAAAAATCTCACCGTGAATGTAGTTGTAACCACGGCTGATGCCCATGGTATACGCCGCGATGGTCATGCCTTCAATCAATGCGTGTGGATTGTAACGAATGATGTCGCGGTCTTTGAATGTCCCCGGTTCGCCTTCGTCGGTGTTACAGACCAAGTATTTTTGCCCTGGGTATTGACGTGGCATGAAACTCCACTTCAACCCCGTTGGAAAGCCCGCACCACCACGCCCACGCAGTGCAGACAATTTCATTTCGTTGATAATGTCATCTGGATTGGTTTTTTCAGCCAAGATTTTTTTCAAAACCGAGTAACCGCCGCGCGCCACATAGTCGTCCAAGCCCCAGTTTTGACCATCCAAACCCGCCAAAATCACAGGGTCAATGTGTCGGTTGTGCAAAGAAGTCATTATTTGCCTCCTTTGGCCAAATCACTGATGAGCGCGTCGATTTTATCGGTGCTCATGTGGCTACACATGCTGTGGTTGTTGTGCAAAAGCACAGGCGCATCACCGCACGCGCCCATACATTCACCTTCTTTGAGGGTAAATAGACCATCGGCGGTGGTTTCGTTAAAATCAATCCCGAGTTTTTGTTTAAGGTAATCCGCCGCCACCACACCGCCACCCAACACACAGGGTAAATTGGTGCACACGGTGATTTTGTGTTTGCCCACGGGCTTGGTATCAAACATATTGTAAAACGTTGCGACTTCGCGCACCGCAATCGCGGGCATATCCAAAACCTTTGCCACCGCCTCCATGACTTCGGGTGAGCACCAACCATGCTCAACCTGCGCGATGCGCAACGCGCTCATCACCGCAGATTGCTTTTGCTCTGCTGGATATTTCGCCACCTCAATGGCGATTTTTTGTAATGCTTGTTCAGATAACATCTTCGATGCCCCTTGTTTTTGCGTCTGCTATTTCGTCTGCACTATCAGCGGTCAATTTCGCCGAATACAATATCTTGTGTCCCAATAATCGTCACCACGTCTGCCAACATATGTCCACGGCTCATTTCGTCCAAAGCCTGTAAGTGCGCATAACCTGGCGCGCGGATTTTCAGACGATACGGTTTGTTCGCACCATCGGACACCATGTAGATGCCGAACTCGCCTTTTGGATGCTCAACCGCCGCATAGGCTTCCGATGGCGGAATGTGCATGCCTTCGGTAAACAGTTTGAAGTGGTGAATCAAAGCTTCCATGTTCGACTTCATAGTTTCGCGCGACGGCGGTGCAATTTTGTGGTCATCGATAATCACCGCGCCAGCGTTGGCTTTAAGCCAAGTGATACATTGCGCCATGATTTTATTGGACTCGCGCATCTCTTGCATCCGCACGAGGTAACGGTCATACGAGTCGCCATTTTTACCAATTGGCACACCAAAGTCCAATTGCTCATACACTTCATAGGGTTGATTTTTGCGCAAATCCCATGCCACGCCCGAACCGCGCAACATCGGCCCCGAAAAGCCCCACGCTTTGGCGCGCTCTGGTGTCACGATGCCAACATCCACCAAACGTTGTTTCCAAATGCGGTTGTCGGTCAATAAGGTTTCGTACTCATCGACATAATGTGGAAAACGACGGGTGAAGTCTTCGAGAAAATCGAGCAAAGTGCCTTGGCGATTGGCATTGATGCGGTCTGCGCGCGCATTCGAGCCTTTTGCCGCTTTTTTCATTTGTGGCATGGTGTCTGGCAAGTCACGCGCCACACCACCGGGGCGATAGTACGCTGCATGCATACGCGCGCCCGATACCGCTTCATACGCATCCAATAAATCTTCGCGTTCACGAAAACAATACAAGAAAGGTGTCATTGCACCCACGTCCAAAGCATGCGCGCCTATCCACATCAAGTGATTGAGAATACGGGTGATTTCATCAAACAAGACACGAATATACTGCGCGCGCAGGGGTACGGTAATGCCGAGCATTTTTTCAATCGCCATGACATAGGCGTGCTCATTGCTCATCATGGACACATAGTCCAAACGATCCATATAAGGCAGAGACTGAATATAGGTTTTGTGTTCTGCCAATTTCTCAGTCGCACGATGTAGCAAGCCGATGTGCGGGTCGGCGCGCTGAACCACTTCACCGTCCAACTCCAGCACCAAACGCAACACCCCGTGCGCGGCTGGATGCTGCGGACCAAAGTTCAATGTATAGTTTTTAATTTCAGCCATGATGTACTCAATTTATCCGATTCTGTCGATTTGGTCGTTCGATTTAGTTTTGCCCAAAACCTTCTTCACGCACAATGCGTGGCGTGATTTCACGCGGCTCGATGGTCACTGGTTGATAAATCACGCGCTTTTGCTCAGAGTCATAGCGCATTTCAACATGACCCGACACAGGGAAATCTTTGCGCAGCGGGTGACCAATGAAACCATAGTCGGTCAAAATACGGCGCAAATCATTGTGTCCTTCAAAGACGATGCCGTACATATCAAACGCTTCACGCTCAAACCAATCCGCCGCACTCCAAACACCTGTCACCGATGGCAATACGGGGAAGTCGTCATTGGTGGCAAACACACGCACACGCAAACGTTGATTGTGTGTCACTGACAGCAAATGCACCACCACGGCAAAACGGTTGGCAAACGTACCGCCGTTGTATTCGGAATAATCCATGCCGCACAAATCCATCAGCAAATCCAATTTCAATGCCTCATGGTCATGCAGGGTACGCGCCACTTGCGCATAATCTGCCGCAGGCACTTCTAAAGTCACTTCACCACGCACATCCGCATAACGATAGCCGTCACCCAAAATCGCTTTTAAATCACTCAAAAATTGTGCCGTGCGCGACAGTGGTGCCGCCTCTGGGGTCGCAACTTTTAGCGTTGTCACTTCACTCATACCGCACCTCGCGTCAATAACACTGTGTTTTGAGATTTTTGCTTGCGCGTGATTTTATTTTGTAACTGGAAAATACCGTAAATCAAGGCTTCAGCAGTCGGCGGGCAACCTGGCACATAAATATCCACGGGCACGATGCGGTCACAACCGCGCACCACCGAATAGGAATAATGATAGTAACCACCACCGTTGGCACACGAACCCATGGAAATCACCCAACGCGGTTCTGCCATTTGGTCGTACACTTTGCGCAGTGCAGGCGCCATTTTATTGGTCAACGTACCCGCAACAATCATCACGTCGGCATGACGTGGACTGGGGCGAAAAATCACACCAAAACGATCCAGGTCATAACGCGCAGCACCCGCCTGCATCATTTCAACCGCACAGCACGCCAAACCAAACGTCATGGGCCACAACGACCCCGTGCGCGTCCAATTGACCAAATTTTCAGCAGTGGTGGTAATAAACCCTTGCTTTTCGACGGTAGTATCACTCATCAGCTTAACCTCTTTTGCCTCTTTGCAGGTTGCTCACCTTGCATGACAATCAAAAAATCACAACGAAAAAATGCGAAAAAAACGCCTGCGTGAAATCACTCCCACTCAAGCGCGCCTTTTTTCCAAATATAGATATAGCCCAGCACCAACTCAGCCAAAAACACCAGCATCACCATCAAACCATACAACGGTGCCGCAGGCGTTGACAAGTCCTTGAGCGAGACTGCCCAAGGCACTAAAAATGCGGTTTCCAAGTCGAATAAGATGAATAAAATGGTAATCAAGTAGTAACGTACATCAAAACGCATGCGTGCGTCTTCAAACACCTCAAAACCACATTCATATGGGGATAATTTCGCAGGATCAGGCTTGCGAGGACCGAAAATAAAACCAATAGCGACCACCAACAAACCCAAGCCAGTCGCGGCGAAAATGAACAACAACACAGGTACGTAGTTGGTTAAATTCATAGCGCTCTCTTCCTAAATAAAGATTTAATCATCACTTGACGATACAAATTGTCTCACGAAGCATGGACTGCTTTTTATTATTATTGCTGTTACTACTATTGCTACTTATTGGTGCCGACGACGAGACTCGAACTCGTACAGCCTAAGGCCACTACCCCCTCAAGATAGCGTGTCTACCAATTTCACCACGTCGGCTTAAATTTTATGCGTCCTTTTATTGCGGGATGCCTTTGGTATTGCTGGGTGTCGCGGGTGCTGTCGGTGCGGTTTCTACTTTCACACCATTCAAATTCACTCCCGTGTCCACACGCGTACTCGCTGGGCTAACCACAAACGCCAACACGATGGTACACGCCACAAATACGGTCGCCAACCATGCGGTCGTGCGACTGAGAAAGTTCGCTGAGCCTGTTGCCCCGAACACTGTGCCCGATGCGCCCGAACCAAAAGCAGCACCCGCGTCGGCACCCTTACCCTGCTGTACCAATACCAAACCGATTACGCCGATGGCTGACAGCACCTGCAACACAATCATCAATGTTTTTAATAATTCCACTTTTATTCCACTCTTTTTTCGACTTTAATCTTCAATTAAGCCGATTTGTAAATCGCTAGAAAATCTTCAGCAACCAAGGCCGCGCCACCAATCAAACCACCATCGACATCCGCTTGCGCGAAAATTTCTGTTGCGTTGTTCGCCTTGACACTGCCACCATACAAAATACTCATATTGTCAGCCATTGCAGCATCCAATTCCTTCAAGGCTGCGCGTATCCACGCATGGACTTCTTGCGCCTGCCCTGGACTGGCGGTTTTACCCGTGCCAATCGCCCAAACAGGTTCATAAGCCAATATGCTACACGATAAACCTGACACACCGATGACATCACTCACTGCTTTTAACTGACGCAATACCACCGCCTGCGCTTGACCTGCCTCGCGTTCATCCAAGGTTTCACCCACGCAAATTACGGGGGTCAAGCCTGCATCCAATGCCACGCGAGATTTTTCCGCAACCAGCGCATCGGTTTCACCATACAAACTGCGACGCTCTGAATGTCCAACAATGACCAATTTTACGCCAAAGTCCTTGAGCATGCTTGCACTGACTTCACCTGTAAACGCACCATTGGCTTTTTCGGACACATTTTGCGCACCGACTGCGATTTTAGTCGCGCCCAAAGTGCGATGCGCCTGCGCCAAATACGGAAACGGCACGCACACACCCATATAAACGGGACATTCAGTCGCACACGCATCATCGGATTTGCACGCACACGCTGGGCAAGCCTCCGACATCCCCGCAAGCAAATCGTTGAGCAAAACGGCATTGTCGCTCAAATTACCATTCATTTTCCAATTGCCAACCACCCACTTGCTACGCATATGCTCTCCACAGACGGAATTTATACGGCAAAACACATTTTTAACAATGATATTGCACAACTTGTGAATTATACGCAGTTGCGCGTATTTGGTCAATCTTAGCACACGCCTTTATTTGGATTTATCAGTTCAAATCGCTCGATAATCAACGATATTGCTGGCAATCACCATATGTGTGGGGTATCTAAAGGTGTGTGCAAATTCGATTTTTTATTCCCACGATAAAACCAATTTCCCTGTGTGTTGGTTCGATGCCATGTATTCGTGCGCCTGCACCACATCGGTCATATCAAATACCTTATCCACCGCAGGTTGGATGGCACCGCTGTTCAGATGCGGCAATATGTGTGTGCGAATGTCTTGTGCAATTTTAGCTTTGACATTGACCGACTGCGGGCGCAAGAATGCCCCTGTGAGTTGCGCTTGTTTGCCCATGACTTCGTGCACTTTAATTTCCACTTTGCTGCCCGTCAAAAACGCAATCCATGCCAGTCGCCCGCCATGCGCTAAGGCTTTCATATCGCCTGCCGCAGTCGCTGTGCCGAGCATATCGAGAATCACATTCACGCCTTTGCCAGCGGTTTTATCTAAAACCGTTTGCGCCCAATCATCATTGAGTTCAATGACTTCATCTGCGCCCAAATCTTGACACACCTGCGCTTTACTCATTTGGCGCAAGGTGACGATGACGCGATTGCCCAAGGCTTTTGCCATCTGAATCGCCGCCACACCGATGCCGCTCGCACCCGCGTGAACGAGCAAAGTTTCTGCGCCATCGCGTCCCAAATGCGCGCGATCAAACACATTGAGCCACACAGTGAACAAGGTTTCGGGCACGCTCGCCGCCTGCGCCATCGTCCAACCTGTCGGTATCGGCAAACAATGCCGTGCATCCGCCCACACGTATTCAGCGTAACCACCGCCGTGGGTGAGCGCGCACACTGCATCGCCGATTGCCCAATCGGTCGCGCCATTGATTTGAATAATTTCGCCCGCCACTTCCAAACCCAATAAGGGCGAAGCATCCGCAGGCGGCGCGTACAAACCCGCGCGCTGTAATAAATCAGGACGATTGATACCCGCCGCTTTCACGTGAATCAATACCTGCGGCGCACCTGTGGATGCAGGCGCGGGGATTTCAACCGTCGCCATGCGCATCACATTCGCTTCGCCCACACCATCGCACACAATCGCGCGCATTTGTTTTATATCCATATTCACCACCCACCCCTACGCGACCCATTGGTCATTTGACGAATTTGCCGATTGTGCCACGCGCTCAGAAAAATAATCGCCACGCCCGCACCCATCAAGGCAAACAACATATCAGACTGCGTATCCCAGACATCACCTTGTGTGCCGAGAAACTCATCCGCGCCCTGCCCCAACATAAGGGCGGCAAACCACTCAATCAATTCATAAATCAAACTGACCGACAGCGCGACGCAGATACCGACAAAACTCGCAACATGCCCACCATTCACCCATTTATGACGCAGCATCAACTCACGCGCCACCATCGCAGGCACAAAGCCTTGCATAAAATGCCCGATTTTGTCATACGGGTTGCGTGTCAGCCCAAAAAAATCTTGCATCCAAAACCCCAACGGCACACGGGCATACGAATACGCACCCCCCACAATCAACACCAAAGCATGCGCACATATCAAGACATATACCAGTCGTGTAAACTCAAAATTTCGCCGCCCTCGTCGCATGAGCCACAACAAAGGAAACACAATTAAAACAGGCGTAACTTCCATCCACCACGTGGCTCGATCAAACGGCGCAATCGCCGATACCACGAGTGCCGCCACCACAACCGCACTACCCACCATCAACACATGCGATGATTTTTTCATTATCCACCTTTCTGTGCAAATGTATTAATTCCGATACGTACAGGCATCACAGCCCGTTGTGACTGAGTATCAACTGCACCGCCAACTTAATTCCAAAACCCATCACGCCCATCATCAAGGCAATGAGCAAAATCATCGTGCCATACTTGCCTGCTTTGTTTTCATGTGCCAACTGAAACACAATAAAAAACATAAACGCAATCAGACCGCCCACACCCAAACGCACCGCCCATGTGGCGAATTCTGCTTCAGCCATATTGTTGTCTCCGAACTAATTTTTATAATATTGAAAAACCAAACTTGAATTTTAAAAAGTTTTTAAGCCTGCGCTTTTTTCAACCAAGCCGCCAACATATGTGGTTGCAAAGCATCATACGCTTCAAATGGTTGGTGAATCCACGGACTATTCGCCAAAGTATCCACGCAGTAATCAGGCTCGTAACCCTCCGTGCCCACCAACTGCCCCGCATGACCTTTTTGCCACAACACCGCTGAGCGCACATCGGTAATCGCTGGATAAAATTCTTTCAGATGATTTTTGACAGCCGCCAAGGTCACCCCTGTGTCAATCAAATCATCAACCAAGAGCACGCTGCCCGACAATTCACCTTGTGTCATTGTGATGTTTTGCGCAATATCCAAAGCCCCTTGCAAAGTACCAATCGCCTCACGGTACGAACTGGTGGACAAAATCGCCAAAGGCTTGTCAAAAATTCGACACAACACATTGCCCGCCACCAAGCCACCGCGCGCCAAACACAACACCACGTCAAAATGCCAACCAGACTCATAAATTTGCAAAGCCAGTCGCTCAATCATACGATGATAGCCCTGCCAATCTATGTACAAATCGGTTTCGGTGGACTGTTGTGTGCTCATTTTGATTTCTCCGATGGTTGCGTTTGCGCAAATATAAAGAGTGAATTGTAAGCCATTTAGCGGATGCTTTGCTTACGATTTGCCGTTTGGCGGGGTATGTTTTGATACCTTGCAAAATTTAAAAAGAAAAATCCACCACGAACGGGTGGATTTTCCAGATGACTCAATCAATGCCCACTTAACTTTGAGCCGCGCCCAATTTTTTGTTCATCACATCCAACAATACTTGCGTTCGTTGCAAATGCGCATGCATGGTGTGTTCCATTTTGTGAAGCTCGTGTTTGAGTTTATAGTCCGCTTGCCTGAATGTTTGGTTAATCTGCTCTTTGGTTGCGTTGATTTCTTGCTCTTTCAATTTTGACCAAGCATTCACAGTTTTTTTGTACGACTCATATTCGGTCGAGATTTTTTCTCTGAGCGCGTTTAAGTCGTCTTTAAATTCCATGCCATAGACATTCAACGTTTTTTCAGCATGTTTGAACTTCATTTCGACTTCCGCTTTTTCGATGATAAAGCGCGGAATACGACGCAATTTGCGCGCCAATCCAAGTTGCGACATACCATAAATCAACCATTTGGTCGGGTCATAGTGCCACCATTTGACGCCATTGCGATAATCATACTGAAAAATATGGTGGAAGTTATGGTAACCCTCGCCCCAAGTGAATAGTGCCATCACTGGATTGTCCCGCGCCGTATTTTGGTCGGTATAGGGTTGTTTGCCACTGATGTGCGCCCACGAATTGATAAAAAAAGTAAAGTGATGATTAATCACCAAGCGCAACAAACCCGCCAACAACATAACGCCCCACACATCACCACTCAAATAGCCGATTGCCAACGGAATTCCAAAGTTGGTCAGCACCGCCAAAAAGGTGTAATGTTTGTGTTGGAACATCACCATTTTGTCTTTTTTCAAATCGGGCACATTTTTATAATCCAACTGCCCGCTCGGATAATCGCGCAACATCCAGCCCACGTGCGAGAACCAAAAACCCCGCTTGGCCGAATACGGATCTAAATCCACATCATCAACAAAACGGTGGTGGTTGCGATGACCTGCCGACCAAAATAAAATCGAATTTTGCACCGCCATCGTGCCAAAAACCATCAACACAAAGCGCACAGACCAACTCGCCTCATACGCGCGATGCGCCCATAAGCGGTGATATCCCGCGGTAATGCTCAAGCCATTTAACGGAAAAATAATAAAAAACGATACCCAAGCAGCAGTGCTGAAATCATGATTCCAACTGTACCAAGGAATCAAAATTAAAGCGAGTAGCGGGGTCAATGTCAACACCAAGGTGGCAGGCCAGTTGATGGGGGCTTTGATTTTCACTGTTGACTCAGTCTTCATAAGACTTCATCCTTCCAATCCAATAGTTAAAATATTTATGCCAACACACGGCACGACGGAGTAATTAATTATTTTTGTACGTTGCACCATGTCGGTTACAAATTCCGAGAACTATGTTTGCCGCAAATGCCCCAAAAAACGACGGTATTGAATTTCAGACATACAGCGCAATGTGCAAAATCGGCTTATTGCGCCCTATGATTAGGGGTTGGTAGTCTGCGATTGAACTTGTGAATAGTTGGTATCCAACAAAATTGGATTTTCTTTGTAATCTTCAATTTTTGGAGAACAATTTTTTAGACGATAACGCTCTGCCAATACCTGATTGCGACGAACAAGTCCGCGCGCTTCTTGAGAAGCTGCATTCTTAGTATCCAAGAAAAACCAAGGGATGAGCAAAAACGCACCCGCCACAGTCGCCACAGCATTCCCGGCAATGTCATTATTGCGTTCTTTTGCCAAACCTTGGATTTCCTTGGTGTTCAATACCATCGCTTCTAACAACTGCGAGCAACCTAAACCATCATCTCCAGGTTGAATGGCTGGCACAACCTTTGCCTCACGACCAGCGCAACCAATCAGTAACGAACTCGCGACAATTGCGCTGATGATTTGATTCAATTTCATTGAGTACTCCTTAGATTATCAAAGACGCTAAGATTTTCCTCTCCGCGCGCCAAAAATGAGAGGTCCGATTTTCACTACTTTTAACCCACATAAATGATGAGGGTGTTGACTATTAGCCTTAAATTTAACTCGTCTGGTGCATTCAATCATTCAATAACAGCAATCAAATCATAAAACCACGCATTACCCCAACACCAAAACCCCCGACTTATTGATTGTATGCACACGATCTGGCCCTGTTGATACGATGTCAATCGGCACGCCACAGACCTGTTCAATTCGGTTCAAATACGCTTGTGCATTCGCAGGCAATTCATCCCACTTCGTTAGACCAAAAGTCGATTCAGACCAGCCCGCAAAGGTTTCATACACAGGCACACAACGCGCCACTTCGTCTGCACCGCGCGGCAGCAAATCCACTTGCTTGCCATCCACTTGGTAGCCCACGCACAATTTGACCTCAGGCAAGCCATCCAACACATCGAGTTTCATCATCGACAAACCCGTCACACCGTTGATTTGAATCGAGCGTTTGAGTGCGGCCGCATCAAACCAACCACAGCGACGCGCGCGACCTGTAACTGAGCCGAATTCTTTACCCACGTCCGCCATGTGCTTGCCGTTGGCATCGTTCATGCCTTCGGCATTGTACAACTCTGTCGGGAATGGCCCCGCGCCCACACGGGTGCAGTAGGCTTTGGTGATGCCGAGGATGTAGTTCAATTTGGTCGGCCCCACACCCGCACCCGCTGCCGCCGCGCCTGCAACACAGTTAGAGCTGGTCACATACGGATAGGTACCGTGATCTACGTCCAATAATGTACCCTGCGCACCTTCAAACAATAAGCGTCCGCCTTTGGTTTGAATCTCATGCAAAGTCGCAGAAACGTCCGTGACCATCGGGCGCAGCTGCTCGGCAAATGCCAGCGTTTCGTCCAACACGGTTTGGTAGTCCAACGCAGGTGCGCCGAGGTATTGCGTGAGCATGAAATTATGAAATTCCATGACTTCTTTGAGTTTTTCGGCAAAGACCTCGGGGTGGAATAAATCCTGCACGCGCAGCGCACGGCGAGCCACTTTATCCTCATACGCAGGGCCAATGCCACGACCTGTCGTGCCGATTTTCGCTGCGCCACGTTTAATTTCGCGCGCTTGATCCACCGCGATGTGATAGGGCAAAATCAAGGTACACGCTTCAGAGATGCGCAAACGCGAGCGCACATCCACGCCCGCAGACTCAAGTTCGCCAATTTCTTTGAACAACGCCTCGGGACAGAGCACCACGCCATTACCAATAAAACACGGCAAACCCGCGTGCATAATGCCCGATGGAATCAAACGCAAGACGGTTTTTTGACCATTGATAATCAGGGTGTGACCTGCATTGTGACCACCCTGAAAGCGCACCACGCCCTGCGTGGATTCAGAGAGCCAATCAATAATTTTGCCTTTGCCTTCGTCACCCCACTGAGTGCCAATAATCACTACATTTCCCTGTTGCACTGCGTTCATTGTGTTTCCCTTAAATTTAACTTAATTTAATTCAATTCAAAAAATTTATTCATTTTTGCGCCAACCCCGCTTCATGAGGCAATCGGCTCATTTATGCTTTAGGCCGCACCACCCACTTGCCCGTGTCGTGTACCAACTCGCGGTCGCAAACAAACTCATCTTCTTCATGCACCACGCCCGTGGGCAATTGAATCACCACTTCACCTTGCGCACGCAGTGCGTTGATTGCATCGCGCAAATCCGCATCCAAACGCCACGGCGCACCAATCGCTGATTTTGCAGGCACGGTCGGTAAAATTTCTGTGATTTCGCGCAAATCCAGAGAAAAACCCGTCGCAGGGCGCGCCCGTCCAAAACGCTCACCAATGCGGTCATAGCGGCCACCACGCGCAATCGCGTTCGGCATGCCATCGCAGTACGCCGCAAAGGTCACGCCCGTGTGGTAACTATAGCCCGTCAAATCCGCCAAATCAAACTGCACCACGCCCGCCGCATCCAAACCCGCCAGCGTGCTCAAATCATCCAATGCTTTGCCAATGCGTTCATCACTCGGCAAGACCGCGCGCGCACGTTCCAGCACCTCAACCCCGCCGTACAAATCCAACAGCGCGAACAAAGCAGTGCGCACCGCCTCAGAAAAATCAGCCGTGCATTCGCGCAGAGCCGCAGTGTCTTTGGCTTGCAACGCCGCGTACACAGGTGCAGTATTTTTCACTGACACATCTGCCAGCAACGCACGTACAATTTGTGCATGCGAAACATCGACACGCACACCGGGCAGTTGACAAAAATTCAACGCCTCAATCAATAAAGTTTGAATCTCCGCATCGGCCTCCAAACCCTGCTGTCCATAGACCTCCGCACCTATCATCAAAGGCTCGCGCGAAGTGAGCAAACCAACCGCACGCGCGTGAAACACCGAGCCAAAGTAGCACAGTCGCACCACACCTTGGCGATTGAGCAAATGCGCATCGATTCGCGCCACCTGAGGTGTCATGTCGGCGCGAATCGCCAACGTGCGCCCCGTCGCATGATCGGCCCATTTGACCGTGCGTAATTCCAAATCCTCGTCCTCATCATCGAGCAGCGCGTCGGTGTACTCGACCAATGGCGGGATGACCAACTCATAACCAAACCGCTTAAATAAATCCAACAAACCACGCCGCAAAGCCTCCAAAGAGCGCGCCTGTCGCGGCAATACGTCCGAAATCTGATCGGGCAAAACCCAAGCATTGGTATTCATATCGTGTCCAAAATCAATATCGCAGCGCACGCACAAAAAAACACGCCATTCGTTGTGGTGAAAAGGCGTGTGATTGTTTTGCGTGTATTGAGGAAAATCCCCGTGCTTTTCAGCGTTATTCTACGGGAAAATGAAGAAAATTGGTAAAAATTTGAGCATTTAAATTGAAGTAAGTGCATGTATCGAATGGGCATTGCCCACCTAGCCAAACACCGCCCTTAAAACCGTCTGTCTAAAGTCAAATACACTCGATTTTTTTGGTATGAATACATGCTGATGTTGCTACGCGTGTTGGTGAACTCAAAGTTTAATTTGGGCATCACACCATACCAATACCACCCTCGGTTCCACAAGGTCACTGTACCGCCGTACTCGCGCTCATCACGGCGCACACCAAAAAAATTCACCGCATCAAACAATTTATTCGCCACGCCCAATTGCACCTGCGCGGACACATTGAGGGGGAAATCACGTATCAGTCCCATTCGATAACCCACGCGCAATGAAGAATCACTTGCATCCTGCGTTTGATCAAGCATCGTATCCACGCCTGCAAATAATTGCGTTTGGGCGTTGAGAGTGTAACTCGAACTCAGTGAAACAAAATGATATTGACCGTTTAAAAAATCGCGTGCTTCATACCGATTTTCACCATACTCATATCCGCCAGCGACCTGCCAATTGGGCGCGATTAAATACGAACCATTCAAGCGTACACCATAGGTGTCCGAGTAGGCGCGCCCCGCAAACCAACGTTTTTGATAAAACGGTATCAAAGCAATGGATTGACGCGCGGTGCGCCACTGATAACCCACATTCACACGTGCGATCACATCATCGTACCCATCCAAATTTGAATAATATTTTCCGTTGAGATTCACCCCAGTGATCAAGGCATGGTGACCTGACACCAAAAAATCTTTGGCTATATTTAGCCCATAACTCAAACCCTTGCCACTTTGCGGCATACTCGCATCATTGAGTTGAAAGCCTGTGTACGCGCCATTGACCCTGATTTTTTTATCACTTGAGGCATTGTTGACATTGTCATCATTGAGATAGTTAACAGAACCGTCCAAACGCCAATTGGAACGCCGTTGCAAAGCATCAAGGTACTGAGTGACTAAATTGAATACAGGTTCTGGCGGATGATCTGCCTGAATTTTTTCAAACTGAAATTGTGCCGCTTCATTGTCTTGATTTTCAAATAAAGCCTGCGCAAGGTACATGCGCACGGGCGTTAATTCTGCCTGCTGATTTAAAATTGTTCGGTAGTGTTCAATGGCTTGGGCATAATGCCCTTTTACGTGATACAAACGCGCCTGTGCAAACAACAACAGCGTTTCATCACGCGGATTGACTTGTTGATACAGTGGGATTAAATGAGCGACCACATCCCATGCTTGCTGCTCGACCGCACGGCTTAAAACCTGAGCAAACAGAGCGGGGTTCTCTTGCAACAGCGCATCATCAAGCGCAATGGTCTGCGCTGTAGACGGCGCAACTGTTTCAGTCATGCGAGGCACTGAGTCAATGGAGCCACCTAAAGGACGAACCTCATCGGGCATCACCGTGGGCGCAACATGACTTGATTGACTCACATCCGCCCAAGCCTGCAAAGGCGCAGCCAGCATACCCGTCATCGCGAACCAAAATTTCAATTTATGAACCAAGTCCATCAACCCTTAACCCATCAAAAATATTCAAAAAATAAAGCGAGGATGGCCTCGCTTTATTCGTATTTGTGCTACAAATTACTGTTTTTTTGCACCAAAAGAAAAAGCACCGCTTTCACCATCAGCGTCTAAATTAAACTTACCGATGCCGCCCAATTCTTGTGCCGCAGGACCAAAGAAAGCACCCGAATAACTACCTCCTTTATCATCATCTAACAACTTACCTGCAAATGAGTTGCCCGAGATGGGTGCTTGTTCAAAACGTATGGCAGAATCATCTTCAACCTTGCCTGATATGGTTTTTGCGCCAAAATTCACGTCAAAGGAAACTGGAGCATAATCAAAAGCGACACCATCACCATCCTTCATCCCAATCACCAGCCCTTTATACACAGCCGCGCCCGAAGTAGGCATGTTGACGGTTTTTTGTCCGACATAAAACACATCACTCGCATCTAAATTGCCAACAGGACCGATCGCACCAAAGCGCGAGTAGGCATAACTTGTACCCCCAATCATTTGTTTGTTACCACCCACTGTCATATCCACCACTGTGCCCGCCGTGATGCCACGCGAAGTCACATCAATTTGACTGCCATTAAAGTTATAGACATACTTGGCATTCGCTGCATCATAAGTTGCTGTACCTGCAGCAGCACCATCTAAGGACTTTACACCTTGAAAAACCGAATTCGTGGGGGTTGTGGGGGTTGTTGTACCGCCAGACGTGCCACCGCCAGTGCTTCCACCCGCGCTTGGACCTGTAGCACCTGAGCCACTGCCGCCTGAGCCACAGGCAAACAACACACTGACACTTGCCGCAACCAACATCATTTTATAAACGCGCTTCATAACCACTCCTCTTAATTTAAGGGTTTACACACTGAAATTTCAGTCTGCAAGGCTACCCCACACACACATGATTTGTCAAGTCGAAGTATTGATTACTTGCATATTTATTTTGGCTAAACATTTATTCATATTTATATGGGTTTCTTTACTTTTTCAACTTTGCAAACGCCGCCGCAAATGCAGTCTCTGCCACTGGGGCATTGGATTTGCGTGCATGACCTGCCGAATGGTTTTTGTCCGAACGGTGCTCATATCCGCGTTCACGTGCCGCACCCACATTGGATGCGCCACCCATGCTGCTCGGCACATCGTCCATGCGCATGCTCAAGCCAATTCGTCCGCGCGCCACATCAACTTCCATAACTTTGACTTTAACCAGTTGCCCTGTTTTCACGACTTCTCGCGGGTCTTGCACGAACTTATTCGCCAATGCAGAAATATGCACCAACCCATCTTGATGCACGCCAATATCGACAAACGCACCAAAGTTCGCCACATTGGTAATCACGCCTTCGAGCACCATGCCGATTTGCAAGTCTTTAATCGATTCAACGCCCTCACTAAAAGTTGCGGTTTTAAATTCACCGCGCGGGTCGCGCCCTGGTTTTTCGAGTTCGTTAAAAATATCCATCACCGTTGGCAAGCCGAATTTCTCGTCAGTAAATTCAGCGGGCGAGATGCCTTTGAGGGCTTCTTTATTGCCCATGACTTCGCGAATGGATTTTTTAATGCGATTTAAAATGCGCTCCACCACGGGGTAGGCTTCTGGGTGAACTGAGGAGGCATCAAGCGGATTGACTTTATCCGTTAAATCGGGGGTTTCAATGCCAATGCGCAAAAACCCAGCCGCTTGCTCGAAGGTTTTTTCACCCAAACGCGGGACTTTTTTCAGTTCGTTGCGGTTCACAAACGCGCCATTGGCTTCGCGAAACTCAACCACATTTTTCGCCAACACCGCATTCAGTCCCGAAACCCGTGCGAGCAATTGCACCGAGGCGGTATTGACATCCACACCAACCGCATTCACGCAGTCCTCGACTACCGCATCCAAACCACGCGCGAGTTCACGTTGATTCACGTCGTGTTGATACTGTCCCACACCAATCGATTTCGGGTCGATTTTTACCAACTCCGCCAATGGGTCTTGCAAACGTCGGGCAATCGACACCGCACCACGCAATGACACGTCCAAATCAGGGAACTCTTTGGCGGCCAATTCGGATGCGGAGTACACCGACGCGCCTGCTTCAGAGACCACGATTTTTTGCACGCCTGAGCCAACAATTTTTATCACGTCTGCGGCGAGTTTTTCAGTCTCGCGACTGGCGGTGCCATTACCAATCGCAATCAAACTGACATTATGCTGTTTAATCAATTTCAGCAAAGTATTGATCGAGCCTTCCCAATCATTGCGCGGCTGATGCGGGTAAATCGTATCAGTCGCCAACAGTTTACTGGTCGCATCAATTACCGCGACTTTGACACCTGTACGAATACCGGGGTCAAGCCCCATAATCGCTTTATGCCCAGCAGGCGAGGCGAGCAATAAATCGCGTAGATTTTTGCCAAATACGTTAATCGCTTCGGTTTCCGCCCCCTCGCGCAACGTACCCAGCAATTCCGTCTCAAGATGCAATTGCAATTTCACACGCCACGCCCAACGCGCACAGTTGAGCAAAAACGCATCCGCAGGGCGATTCATATCCTTAATATTAAAGTGTTGTGCAATACTCGCTTCGCATGGATGCGGCGTGATGCTTTCTAAATCCTCGCCCAAACCCAAACGCACACTCAAAATCCCTTCGTTGCGCCCACGGAACATTGCCAAACCGCGGTGCGAAGGAATCCCTGCATATTGTTCAGAATACGCAAAATAGTCTTGGAATTTTTGCCCTTCGACTTGTTTGCCTTCAATCACTGACGCATAGACCACACCGTGTTTATTCAAATAATCACGCAATTTCGCCAGCAACTCGGCACTCTCAGAAAAACTCTCAGCCAAAATATCGCGCGCACCATCCAAAGCCGCTTTGGCATCATGGATATTCGCTTCTGAATTCAGGTATTTTTGCGCTTCGTCTTCTGGCACCAACAATGGATTTTCCAGCAAAGCCAAGGCCAAAGGCTCCAAGCCCGCCTCACGGGCAATTTGCGCACGGGTACGGCGTTTGGGTTTGTAGGGCAAATACAAATCCTCTAAAACCTGCTTGATCATCGCCGCCTCAATCGCTGCTAACAACTCGGGGGTCAATTTACCTTGCTCATCAATCGATTTTAAAATCGTCGTGCGACGCTCCTCCAACTCGCGCAGATAGCGCAAACGCTCGTCCAAATCGCGCAGTTGCGTGTCGTCCAAGCCCATCGTCGCTTCCTTGCGATAACGCGCAATAAACGGCACAGTCGCACCCTCATCGAGCAATTGCACGGTCGCTGCCACTTGCTCGGTACGAATTCCCAAATCACTGGCAATTTGGGGGATAATACGTTTTCTTAAGATGTCCAACACAGTCAAATCACTCATTGTCGTTCCAATTATGCTTTTAAAAATCAAACAGTTACTTCAATCCACCGACACCCAAACGCGGGCTTGGTCTTGGAAAATAGTCGCGTATTGTGCCACAACTGTTTACCTTGTGGGCTGTGCCAGCACGAATAATGCCCTCATTCACAACGACCCATTGTCCAACGAAAACCTACAAGCACGCGCCAGTCAAATTCACAGCCTTGATGAGGCGCAAAACATCGAAGCCAATGCCATCAACCAGCAACAACTGGCTGACACCAGCCTCGAGCAAGCAAAAGTCGCGTGCTACCGCAAGTTTTTCGTCAACCGCTGTTTAGATCAAGTCAATCAAACCCGCAACGATGCATGGGATGCGGCGCAAGTGGAGCGCAGTGCCGCGCGTTTATACATGCGTCAACAACAAGCCGAAGCACAACGCCTTGCCTTGACCGAAAAACTCAACACCTACAACCGCGAGGAAGCCGCGAAAGCCCCACTGCGTGCGCAAAATGCCGCCGCCTATCAGGCACGTCAACAAGCCTATCAAGCCAAACTCGCGCAAGCACAAGCGGCGCAACAAGCCGATGCACCCCAACGCGCGCAAAACGTAGAGGATTTTAACGCCAAGGTCAAACGCATTGAAGCCATCAAACAAAAACGCATAGATGATGCCAAGAAGTTGATGCCTCAATGAGTTCGACGCGCCAGCAAACCCCGATTACCTTTGAGCAATCGCACAACCTCACGCAGATTTTTGGTGCGGATGGCACACTCGCGCACCGTTTGCCGTTTTTCAATCCACGCCCTGAGCAACTCGAAATGGCGCAAGCGGTCACACAAGCCTTGAACAACACCGCCTGTGCCGTGCTCGAGGCGGGCACGGGTACGGGCAAAACCTTCGCTTATCTGGTGCCGACCTTGCTTTGGGGTGGTAAGGCGATTATTTCGACTGGGACTAAAACCCTGCAAGACCAATTGTATGAGCGCGATTTACCGACCATTCGCGACGCGCTCGGCGCACCTGTCACCATTGCCCTGCTCAAGGGGCGAGCAAACTATGTCTGTCATTACCACCTTGACCGTACCTTGATGAATGGGCGACTGATGGGACGCGACGATGCGGCGCACATCCAGCGCATTCGCAAAGACCTCAACCATGTCAAACGCGGCGATAAAGCCGAATGGCCAGACATCCCCGATGACGCATTGGTGTGGCAGCAAGTGACCTCGACACGCGAGAATTGTTTGGGTTCTGATTGCCCCAATCACAAAGAATGCTTTGTCATGAATGCGCGCAAAGAAGCGCAGTCAGCCGATGTGATTGTGGTCAATCATCATTTGTTTTTTGCCGATGTGATGTTGCGCGAGGAAGGCATTGCCGAACTTTTACCCGCAGTCAACACCGTGGTATTCGATGAAGCGCACCAAGTACCCGAAGTCGCCAGCATATTTTTTGGGCAACAATTCTCCACCGCACAGATTATTGACTGGGCACGCGACATTCAAGCCGAGGGCATCACTCATGTACGCGATGCGGCTGATTGGCGTGAGGTCAAAGATGTGTTGGAGCGCGCCGCCAAAGACGTGCGCATCGCCTGCGGTACAGACAATGGCCGCTGGAGCGTGGCGCAATTGCCCGACAATTCGCCAATTTGGGATGCTTTGGACAAATTGCAAACCATCATCGACGACACGCTCAAAATCATCGAACCCGTGTGTGAGCGCGCCGAAACCATTGAGCAATTATCGACACGCTTAGAACAACTGTCTGAGCAATTGACCCAATGGCGAGAACTACAATCGGATGATATGGTGCGCTGGATTGAAGCCTTCTCACACACCGTGCGCCTCAATGCCACGCCATTGTCAGTCGCCGAGCCATTCACGCGCCAACGCGAATCCGACCATCCACGCTCGTGGATATTCACCTCAGCCACGCTGTCAGTGCGCAATGATTTCACCTTGTTCAAAGAACAACTCGGCCTGCACGATGCGCACACCGCAACGTGGGAATCGCCGTTTGACTTTGCCAAGCAAAGTTTGCTCTACGTACCCAACGGACTACCTGAGCCGTGGGATAGAAATTTTGGCAATATCGTTTTGCAAAAAATCTTTCCGATGCTGCGCGCCTCGAATGGTCGGGCGTTCTTGCTATGTACCACGCTCGCGGCGGTCAAACGCTATGGTGCGTGGCTGACCGAGCAAATTGACGCATACGATTTGGACTGGACGTTATTGATACAGGGCGAGTCCTCACGCACTGAATTGCTCAATCAATACCGCGAAGCCAAAAATCCCGTGCTGATTGGTTCACAAAGTTTTTGGGAAGGGGTGGATGTGCGTGGCGAAGCCCTGTCCTTGGTCATCATCGACAAACTACCGTTCGCACCACCTGATGACCCCGTGCTTGCCGCGCGTCTGCGCGTGATTGAGGCACGCGGTGAAAACGGCTTTATGGCGTATCAAGTGCCGCAAGCGGTGATTAACCTCAAGCAGGGCGCGGGGCGATTGATACGTTCTGAAACCGACCGTGGTGTATTGATGATTTGCGACTCGCGTTTGATTACCAAACGCTACGGTGGGCGCATTTGGCAATCATTGCCGCCATTCGCACGCACACGCGAGGAATCAGTGGCGTGTGGATTTTTTGAGAACCATTTTGAGGGCGGTCAAGCGTGACATCCACAAACCGAACACAAGTGTAAAGTTTGTAAAGTTGGTGGGAAATGCCGATTTGACCGTCAACTGATGCGCACATTGACTTGTTACAATACGCACGCTCGTTGAACACTATCGAGCATCAACGAAAGGATTTTCATGCAAGCAATCAAATATTCAAACATCACTCGTACAGTTGCCAGTTTTGGCGTAGCATTGAGCGCGGTGTGCCTGATGACCAACGCGCAGGCGGGTGCGATTGAGGATTTACAAAGTTTTAATAGCAATTTTAAAACCGCTTCGGGCAACTTCACCCAGCAGGTCAAAGGCAAAACCACCAAGTCCAGTTCAGGCTCATTCACTTTTTCTCGCCCCGGTAAATTCCGCTGGATCTACACATCGCCTTATGAACAAGTTTTGGTCAGCGATGGCAAAACCCTCAGCATCTATGACAAAGATTTGAAACAAGTGACCAAACGCTCACTCGGCAGCGCCATCGGCTCGTCGCCCGCCGCAGTGTTGTTTGGCAGTGGTGATTTATCGAAAAACTTTGCCTTGACCGACGCGGGCGAGCGCGATGGACGCAACTGGGTGTACGCTAAACCACGCGGACAATCGAGTTTCGAGAGCGTGAACATTGGCATGAAAAACGGCGTACCTGATGCGGTGGTGCTGTTTGACAACTTTGGTCAAACCACGATTTTATTTTTCTCAGGTTTTCAGAAAAACCCCAATGTTCCAGCGAACACCTTCATTTTTACCCCACCCGCAGGCACGCGCACTTCTAAATGAGACTGCTTAATCAGTATAAAAAAGCGAGTATTCGCATTCACTTTTTTATGAATTGAATCAATCACCGTTTTATTTTGCACGCACGGCAATATAAAAATTCACCGCCATGGACTCACGTCCTTCAACCAATTCAGGTTGAGCCACAGTATCATTCGCCATTTCCGCTTTCATCATCGCTACGGGTGCGGCGTACATACGCCCTGAGTAGCCATTGCATGGGTTGTTGGGCATGGTGTTCATATGCGCCACACGCCACGCAGAAACAGGTTGACCAAAGGCTTTAGCGACCGAAGCGATGCGTGCTTTGACATCAGCAAACGCCATATCGTCCAATTGTTGTGCTGCAAGACGGCGACCCTCAGGCGACAAATAGGTGCTCATACTACCGACTTGGATGCCCATGCCTTGCAGTTGCGCAGCAATCTCGGTGATGTCAGTGATTTTTTTGCTGGTTAAGGTGTAAGATTGTCGAACTGTCCATTTTTTAATCGGCTGACCGTCTTCATCACGTTCTTGGTAGGTGTTGTAGTTGGCATTCTCAAACAACACCGTTGGGTATTTCTGCTTAATCATGCGCACCGCTTGTGCCATCGTGGCATTGACTTTGTCTGCGGCTTGCACCTTATCGCGCTCGGTCGCCACCATTTCGATATTCATCACCGCAGTGTCATGTGCCACTTGTTTTTCTGCACTGGCGCACATTTCTACGAGTGAACCATTTTGATTGATGCTGACGGTTTCTGCTTGCGCTGTGAATGTGGCGATGCCGAACAATGCGCCAACAATGAAGGTATGCTTGAATGCCATGTGAACTCCTTTGTGTGTGTTGGTTGAGTCAATTGTAATGCTTTTGGTGGGTTTTCGTTTACTTGATTGCTTCGTCATTGCTGGCTTGACCCACTGCTGTCCCACATTTTTTTCGAACAATGACGATGTTTCGCGCTGCTACTATTTTCAATCAAAAACGGCAAATTGAGCCATGATAGTGGTTTTTGTTGAACATAATGACTACACTTAAAACCCCCGCGCCGTCATACCCGCATGTTTTAAGCGGGTATCCACACAACACTCTAACTCGCTTTTAAAAGCCATTAATATTAGGTAACAACTGGATTCCCGCTGAAATCATGCGGGAATGACGGAGTACTCAATTTCTATTTCATCATCTTTTTGAGGTGAAATATTTATGGGACGGCAGTAGGCTTGACCCGCAATGACCTACTCATAAAAAAGTAGGGGCAAAATCATTTTGCCCCTGCTTTTTTGTACCACCATCAAACCACCAAACTATCAAAACACCTTAGTTTTTGGTTTTATCAATGATTTTGTTCGCAGTAATCCAAGGCATCATCGCGCGCAATTTACCACCCACGATTTCGATTTGATGCGCTGCATTGTTACGACGATGTGCGTGCATGGATGGGTAGTTCATCGCGCCTTCAGTGATGAACATTTTCGCGTATTCGCCAGACTGAATGCGTTTGAGTGCATTGCGCATCGCTTCGCGTGATTGCTCATTAATCACTTCTGGACCAGTCACATACTCGCCGTACTCAGCATTGTTAGAAATTGAGTAGTTCATATCAGCAATACCGCCCTCGAACATCAAGTCCACAATCAATTTCAATTCGTGCAAACATTCAAAGTACGCCATTTCTGGTTTGTAACCCGCTTCAACCAAGGTTTCAAAGCCCATTTTCACGAGTTCAACCGCGCCACCGCACAATACGGCTTGTTCACCGAACAAGTCGGTTTCGGTTTCGTCCTTGAACGTGGTTTCGATGATGCCTGTGCGACCACCGCCCACGCCTGAAGCGTAAGCCAATGCCACGTCACGTGCTTGACCCGATGCGTCTTGGTATACAGCGATCAAATCAGGAACGCCACCGCCACGCACGAATTCTGAACGCACTGTGTGACCCGGTGCTTTGGGCGCAACCATAATCACATCTAAGTCAGCGCGTGGCACGACTTGGTTGTAGTGAATCGCAAAGCCGTGTGCAAACGCCAATGTACCGCCTTGTTTCAAATTCGGTTCGATTTCAGTGGCATACAATTTAGATTGGAATTCATCTGGGGTCAAAATCATGACCACGTCAGCCGCGGCCACTGCGTCTTTCACTTCGGCCACTTTCAGGCCATGATTTTCGGCTTTTTTCCAAGAGCTTGAATCCTTGCGCAAACCCACAGTGACGTCCACGCCGCTGTCTTTGAGGTTCAATGCGTGCGCGTGGCCTTGTGAGCCGTAACCAATGATGGCGACTTTCTTCGCGCGGATGACAGATAAATCACAATCTTTATCATAAAAAAGTTTCATTTTGTTTCCTTCTTTTCTTCCTATATCGTTCTTTAATCGAACATTCATAATAAAAGCATTGGGTCTTAACACTGACACCAATCCTACTTCGGTTTTAAACCCTTAAACCACGCTCACCACGACCAATACCCGACGGTCCTGTGCGCACAGTTTCTAAAATCAAACCGCGATCAATGGCTTGTAAAAATGAATCATTTTTTGCCAAATTACCCGTGACCTCTATTGTATAGGCTTTGTCCGTCACGTCCAAGATACGTCCGCGGAAAATATCCGCCAAACGTTTGAGTTCTTCACGGTCTTTACCCACCGCGCGGACTTTGACCATGAGCAATTCACGTTCGACAAACGCGCCATCGGTTAAATCTTGTACTTTGTACACTTCAATCAAACGGTTCAGGTGTTTGGTGATTTGCTCCATGATGTCATCCGAGCCCACCGATGTGATGGTCATGCGTGATAAGGTCGGATCTTCGGTCGGTGCAACAATCAATGATTCAATGTTAAACCCGCGAGAAGAAAATAAACCCACCACACGCGACAACGCGCCTGCTTCGTTTTCGAGTAATACTGAAATAACGTGTCTCATATTATTCTCCTCGTTTCAAATGGGGGCCAGCGGACTGAAGCACTTCTGGTGGTGGGCGCAAAAGCATTTCCGACATGCCTTTACCCGCCTGTACCATCGGGAACACGTTTTCAGATTGATCCACTTGAAAATCAATAAATACCAAACGGTCTTTCAACGCCAAAGCCTCTTTCAACGCGCCTTCCACATCTGCATCGCGCTCAATGCGCATACCGACGTGACCATAGGCCTCGGCGAGTTTAACAAAGTCAGGCAAAGCATTAAAGTAGGTCTGTGAGTAACGTTCATCGTAAATCAATTCTTGCCACTGGCGCACCATACCGAGGTAACCGTTGTTCAAACTGAAAATTTTAATCGGCAGATTGTATTCTTTACAGGTCGAGAGTTCTTGAATACACATCTGCACCGAGCCTTCGCCCGTGATGCAGCAGACATCGGCCTCGGGATGGAGTTTTTTCACGCCCATCGCATACGGAATGCCTACACCCATCGTGCCCAAACCACCTGAGTTAATCCAGCGACGTGGCTTTTCAAATGGATAGTATTGCGCGGCAAACATTTGATGCTGCCCCACATCCGAGGTAATAAACGCATCGCCGCCTGTCAAACGGTGCAGGGTTTCGATGACTTTTTGTGGTTTGACCAATTGGCTGTCACGGTCATATTTCAAACTATCGACTTCACGCCATTCGTTAATCTGTTTCCACCATTTTTCGATGCGCGCAGCAGGACGACCTTGGGTCGAAATGGCGTTCATCTCAGTCAATTGCGTGAGCATGTCGCTCAAAACGTCTTTGACATCGCCCACAATCGGCACATCGGCGCGCACGCGTTTGGAAATCGAAGAAGGATCCACATCAATGTGGATGATTTTGCGCGACACTTGTGAGAAATGTTTGACATTGCCGACCACGCGATCGTCAAAACGCGCACCGACACTGATAATCACATCGGCGTGTTGCATCGCCATGTTCGATTCGTAATTGCCGTGCATCCCCGGCATACCAAGGTACAAATTCGATGACGCACGATAACCGCCCAAGCCCATCAAGGTATTCACACAGGGCATCCCCAGTGTATCGACCAGTTGATTCAATTGCGGCGCTGCATCTGACAAAATCACGCCACCGCCCGCGTAAATCACTGGACGTTCGGCGTTCATCAACATCATCAAGGCTTTTTTGATTTGTCCGCTGTGACCTTTGACCACCGGGTTGTACGAGCGCATCTCGACCGACTCAGGATAGCCATCGAATTTGCATTTGTTATTAGAAATATCTTTGGGGATGTCAATCAAAACGGGACCAGGGCGACCTGTTTTGGCGATATGAAATGCCTTTTTAATGGTCACAGCCAACTGACGCACGTCTTTGACTAAAAAATTGTGTTTGACAATCGGGCGCGTCACACCGACGGCATCGCATTCTTGGAACGCGTCTTGGCCAATCAGTGCTGTGGGCACTTGACCTGAAATCACCACCATTGGAATCGAATCATAATAAGCGGTGGCAATCCCTGTAACCGCATTGGTCAAACCCGGACCGCTGGTCACCAGTGCCACACCGATTTCGCCATTGCTCGATGAGCGCGAATAGGCATCCGCCGCATGAACAGCAGCCTGCTCGTGGCGCACCAAAATATGTTCAATTCCTGATTGTTGATGCAGTGCATCATAGATATACAAGACAGAACCGCCGGGGTAGCCAAAAATATGCTTAACGCCCTCTGCTTGCAAACACTGTACTAAAATTTCTGAACCTGTTAGTTCGATTGACATGAGAATCCCTTTCAAGGTCAAATTCGAGCCTCGTCACACGAATATGTGCGATTGATGCTTTGTTGCTAAACTTATGTGCATGCTTCGCAAATAAAACAAAGCCAGTCACCGTTTACCACCCCAGCATCCATCCAACACACACCCAACGTGCGAGGTGCTTTGAGAATGAATGGATGCGAATAAAGCGATTGTGTCGCCCACCCGCAAACAAGAATGCGTATTTAAATCACTCGGATAAAGCCATCCCATACGCATGAACTCACAACGATACTGAAATTCGCTGATGCGGTCAAGTTCTTCGCCAAAAATCACCATTAAACTGAATAAAACCGCATAAAAACCACATCAACGCCGACAAAATCGTTCGCGCCCACAGCGGTACGCAGCGACCTCAAACCGATTGTCCCAATAATAATGTCGTCCGCACAACCATTGCCACGCGCTTTCTAAAAAGTACGCGGGTAAAAAAAACACTCCCCACAACGCATATTGACGGACATGCGCGAATTCATGCGCACCAATGGGGCGCACCGACCAAATTTGATTGAGCCAAACCACATGACCCAAAGTCATGCCTGACACAGAACCCAAAGGCAAATGAGACAAGATAGGAGACAACCAACCGCCCCATACCACTACGGCGGGCATATGGCCATAGCGCAGCACAGCCCAGCGCGTCCCTGTTGGACGCAACAACAGTGCCAGCGCAAAAGCCAGCACAGAAATCGGCAATGCCCACACAACGCCTAAAAACACAAAAATTTTATTCACAGGTTTCATTCAAACGATGACTTTGGATGTGCGATAATTGGCAGAGATATCTCGTGCGTCATTGCGAGCCAGTTTTATCGGTGCGGCAATCCATCCTATATTCAATTAAATAAGGTTGTATGGATTGCTTTACTACGTTCGCAATGACAACATACAAAAACACACAGGACACCCATGCTCGCACGCATCACAGGCACGCTGCTCGAAAAAAAACCACCGCAAATCGTGGTCGATACCGCGTCGGGATTGGCATACGAAATTGATGTGCCCATGAGCACATTATATACACTCCCCGAGGTCGGGCAAGCGGTCAGCCTGTATTTACATTTGGCGATTCGCGAGGATGCGCATGTATTGTATGGCTTTGCCAGCGCGTCCGAGCGCGCGAGTTTTCGTCAATTGATTAAAATCACGGGCATCGGCGCACGCACCGCTTTGGGCATTCTGTCGGGTCTATCCTCGGATGATTTGCAACAAGCGATTGCCCAACAAGACGTCTCGCGCTTAACCAGTATCCCTGGAATTGGCAAAAAAACTGCCGAACGGCTGGTGCTTGAACTCAAGGACAAAGTTGCAAACCTAAATTTCGATTACAAAGCCAGCGCGAACACAAGTGAATATCCTGTACGTGCAGATGTGGGCGCAGCTTTGGTCGCGTTGGGCTATGGTGACAAAGAGGTCAACACCGTTATGAAAAGTTTTCCCAGTGATTTGGATGTCAATGAAGGCATACGCTGGGCACTACAACAATTATCTAAGTAAAAAATCTGCGCGAGTACACCATGAGCACCATAGTCACCGATGATTTTTCCGAACACTTGCCAAACAAGCATTCACAAGAACGTTTGATTGAGGCCGAACCACTCTCCGCCGTGGAGGAGCAGTCCGAGCGCGCCTTGCGTCCAAAATTATTGAATGATTATGTTGGGCAAATCAAAATCCGCGAGCAACTGGATATTTTTATCGGTGCGGCGCGCACACGCAAAGAAGCCCTCGACCATACCTTATTGTTTGGCCCCCCTGGATTGGGCAAAACTACGTTGGCGCACATCATTGCACGGGAAATGGGCGTGAACCTACGTCAAACTTCAGGGCCTGTGTTGGAACGCGCGGGCGATTTAGCGGCATTGCTGACCAATCTTGAAACCAATGACGTATTGTTCATTGACGAAATCCACCGCCTCTCGCCCGTGGTGGAGGAAATTCTTTATCCTGCTTTGGAAGACTACCAAATTGATATTATGATTGGCGAGGGGCCTGCCGCGCGTTCGGTCAAGTTGGATTTAAAACCATTCACCCTCATCGGTGCGACCACGCGCGCGGGCATGTTGACCAATCCCTTGCGTGATCGTTTTGGCATTGTCGGGCGTTTGGAGTTTTACACCATTGCCGAACTCACGCACATCGTTAAACGCTCAGCAGGTTTGCTCAACTGTGAGATTGATGAGCACGGCGCATCTGAAATCGCGCGGCGATCGCGTGGCACACCACGCATTGCCAACCGTTTGCTACGCCGCGTACGTGATTATGCGCAGGTCAAGTCCAACGGTGTAATTACCCAAAAAACCGCCGATGCCGCACTGAAAATGCTGGATGTCGATTCGGCGGGTTTGGATGTGATGGACAAAAAATTACTCGAAGCGATTTTGTATCGTTTCAACGGCGGTCCTGTCGGTTTGGATAATTTGGCGGCCTCGATAGGCGAAGCCAAAGACACCATCGAAGACATCATTGAACCATATTTGATTCAACAAGGTTATTTGCAACGCACACCGCGCGGGCGCATCGCCAGTGCCATGACTTATCAGCATTTTGGGGTCAGTCCACCCGAAGAAGAACCACGCTTGCTGTAGTATTCATTACTCAAGCGGTTGAACAATCACTTCCAAAAAGCAGCTGCAACCGCCGCAATCACGAAAGCAAAACTCAGCATGTATTTAAGATGCAATGGCTCTTTCAAATACAGTATGGCAAATATGGTAAACACCACCAAAGTGACCACTTCTTGAGTGATTTTTAGTTGAAAACCATTCATACCATGGGTAAAACCCATGCGATTGGCAGGCACCATCAAACAATACTCAAAAAAAGCGATGCCCCAACTGAGCAATATCGCTTGCCAAAGCGGTGTATGCGTGTCTTTAAGATGACCATACCACGCGAAGGTCATAAAAATATTCGAAGCCACCAACAATAAAACCGTATTCACAAATCATTCCCAACATTATTTGAGCAAGCGATGCCATACCAAAACTGCCAGCATGACGCTGGTGATTAAGTACAGCACTTGTGAGATGCCATGCCACTGCATGAATGCGCTGGCATCCGCAGGGTTGCTGAGCATGGTTTGCTTGAGTGTGGCCATTTTGGGTAAAATACCGACGTACTGAACAATCACGATGAACAATGCGCCCAAGGTCAACCACAAATCAGTCAGATGCAGCAAACGTTGTTTGAAACGCACCCGAAAATCTATCAACAACACCAAAACACACAGCAAACTGAGTACATAGGTTGCATGAAGCAACTCACCTGTATTCAAACCCGCTTGAACTTTATCAAACTTGGCAAACATCACAGGGGCAAACACATACCCCGTCACCCACGTGACAATCGCCCAAAACATCAGGGCGATTTTTGCGAAGCGTTGCAACCACATAGTCATCAGATGTACAGCACTTCGACAATTTCGTACTCGCGCACACCTGAGGGTGCGTGTACTTGTGCGACATCGCCCGCAGACTTACCAATCAGCGCACGCGCAATCGGCGAGCTGATGGAAATTTTTGATACTTTAATGTCGGCTTCATCGTCACCAACGATTTGATAGCGCACTTCATTGCTGTTTTCTAAATCTTCGAGCAATACCGTTGCACCAAATACCACGCGCCCATCGGCATCAAGTGTCGCAGGGTCAATCACCTGTGCGTTGGCCAGTTTTGCTTCGAGTTCAATGATACGTCCCTCAACAAAACCTTGTTTTTCTTTGGCGGCATCATAGTCTGCATTCTCCGACAAATCGCCTTGCGCGCGCGCTTCTGAAATCGCGGTAATCACGGCGGGACGCTCAACGTGTTTGAGGTGTTGCAATTCATCACGCAACAATTGTTCACCCAATTTGGTAACAGGGGTCTTGCTCATATATTTCTCCTACTGCTGGACTCGTTGTGAGTGCCTGATACAAAGTAAAGCACCGCAGTCGCAACTGCGGTGGCTGTTTTTTACTAACCTTTTATCATTGTACACATAAGCCGCCGCCATGTGGCAATTTTAAGCGTAAAACACCCCCACAAAGCCATCACAGCGGTATTTTATCCGCATGGGCTTGATTCACGCCATCTGCCAAGGTGTTGCCACATGTGGAGCAATATTTAAAAAAGGTGCTGCAACGCGAACCACACTGCGTGCATTTTTTAAACACACACAAACCGCAATGCACACAGTAGTCCGCGGGCACACCCGAACTGGTACTCAATGCTCGCTCACAGCTGGGGCAAACATTCTTAGCGATGTGTCCCAAAGCCAGTTCGTTATCAAAACTTTTGCGCCGTTCTGCTTGAGAACTTTGGCTCATTTTCTGCTCCTGAGTCTGTTTTTCACGCAGATAGGTTTGCATGCGTGTGATGGCATAATGCCCACCGACCAAAATCAAAACAATGCCGACAATGTAGCGCACATAGCCGCCGTAACTGGGCAGATAGGGGACGAGTTCAACAAAAAACGCAATCAGTGCAAAAAAGATAAAGCCCCACACAAACGGCCAATAACGCGACTGGCGTTTTTTCGCAAACAACCAAGCACCCAACACCAAAGCAGGTAAGGTCACAAGTAGTCGCATCAAAAATACTTTTAACTCTTGGGTGTTGTTCGCGTGTTCAAATGCGGCGCGCGCCTGTTCTTGCAACGCTTGCTCGCGCTCAACAGAAATCATGCGTTCGTTATTGAGAATTGCTTGGTTCAATTGCTCGACTTTTTGCTGCTCGCTGCTGACCTGCGCTTGTAATTGGTCTAATTTTTGTGTGCGCACCAAAACTTGAGCATCTTGCGCATTATTGCCTGTGGCGGTGCGCGTTTGTATCCAGTTATCGAACTGTTGTTTCTCTTCATCGTAACGCTGTTGCGCCTTGTCCAAATTAAGTTGGACTTGTGCCAATTCTTGACGCACTGCGGTATTGTTTTTCACCACCTGTTCACGTTGTGCCTGAATTTGTTTCAATTCGGGTGAATAGTATTGCGCCAACTCAGGCGCATCACCGACTTTGGGCAAGTCACCAATCACCTTGCTGCCCAAACCCGTTAGAAATACGGCAAACAATACGGCAATCACCCACATCACCACGGTGAACAACTGCTCGGGCAAACGTTTATTTTTATTCATTTTAAACATGGCAAGCTTTGTTAGAGAAGTTGAATGTACGCAGTATAAACTCAGTGCATCTAATTTTGGTGTTTGCTCGGCATTTCATGTACCATGCGAACAATTATTTTTAGAGGCAGGCATGAGCACGCACATCAATCATCGAAAAACCATGACAGGCTGGGCCATGTATGACTGGGCGAATTCCTCCTACGCATTGGTTATTAACACCGCAATTTTTCCCTTGTATTTCCAAGCCGTGATGGGCAATGATGCGCATACCCTAAGATTCTTCGGTCAATCGGTCAGCGCGAATGCCACCTACAGCTATTCACTCACACTGTCGTTTTTAATCTTGGTCTTCCTCTCACCTGTGCTCTCATCGATTGCGGGCAGTCGCGGTAATAAACTCTCGTTTCTCAAATTCTTTTGCACGCTGGGCGCTCTGTCCACCATGGGTTTGTTTTTCTTTAAATCCGCATCTGATGTGGGTTTGGCGTTGATTTTGAATATCTGCGCGAGCATAGGTTTTTATGGTTCGATGGTGTTTTACAATGCGTTTTTACCCGAAATCGCCAGCGCGGACAAACAAGACGCGCTCTCGGCAAAAGGCTTTGCACTCGGCTATGTCGGCTCTTTAATGCTTTTAATCCTCTCGCTGGTTTTAATCCAAGTGGTTGCCAATGAGACCAACCGTGGCTTTTACACACGCCTGTGTTTTTTGCTCACGGGACTTTGGTGGCTGGGCTTTGCGCAATTTAGTTTTTCACGCCTGCCGAAAAACCGCGTGCTGTCTGCCACGGAGCAAACGCACCATGCGCAAAAATCCATATTCACTTTGTTGACCGACAGTTACGCCGAGTTGAGCAAAACGGTGAATGAGTTATTGCGTAGCAAACGCATCAAGTGGTTTTTGACCTCGTTTTTCTTTTACAGCGTTGGGATGCAAACCATATTCATCATCGCCACTTTTATTGGTACAGAGATTCACCTATCGCAAACCAAAATGATTTTAACCATCATGCTGCTGCAAATTGAGGCAATCATCGGTGCTTTAAGTTTCGCGTGGTTGGTCAAAAAAATCGGCAACACCGCGGGCTTATCACTCGCAGTCATCATCTGGATTGTGATTTGCCTGATGATATACCGCCTCGCCAATCTAAGCGCGCGCACTGACTACAACCTTGAAACCGAATTTTTCCTCACCGCAGGTTTGGTCGGCTTGGTCATGGGTGGATTGCAATCGGTCTCGCGCTCAACCTATAGCAAACTGCTACCGACTTCGCACGACTCCTCAACTTTTTTTAGTTTCTACGATGTCTTGGAAAAATGCGCGATTGTGGTCGGTACATCGGTGCACGGCACATTGGTGAACCAAACAGGCAATACACAGGCTTCCGCGCTGGCGTTGGCATTGTTTTTTGTGGTTGGTTTGGCATGCTTGGTGCGTTTGCGCAAGTATGAGCGCAAACCACCCACACCCGCAGAATAAACGCCACCGAGCACGCGTAACGGTTTGACCAAAAGCGTAGATTCAAGCGCCGTGTTATAATTTTTGGATATATCAACAACCCTTTCATTCTCAAGGATTTCACATGACCACATTATTTGACCCACTCCAATTGGGTGACTTGACACTTCCCAATCGCATCATCATGGCACCACTGACACGTTGTCGCGCGCGTGATGCTCAAGGCGAACACGATGCGCGCATTCCCAACGACATCATGGCACAATACTACGCGCAACGCGCCAGTGCGGGGCTCATTCTGAGCGAAGCGGTTGCGGTCACGCCACAAGGTGTGGGCTATCCCAACACCCCTGGTATTTGGTCTGACGAGCAAATTGAAGGTTGGAAACACATCACCGAAGCGGTACACGCCAAAGGTGGACGGATTTTCATGCAATTGTGGCACGTTGGACGCATTTCGCACCCTGTTTATTTGAACGGTGAATTGCCCGTTGCCCCAAGCGCGATTGCACCTGAAGGACACGTCAGTTTGGTGCGCCCAAAAACAGAATACGTCACCCCACGTGCTTTGGACATCAGCGAAATTCCTGCCATTATCCAAGCCTACCGTCAAGGTGCGCTCAACGCTCAGGCCGCAGGTTTTGACGGCGTGGAAATCCACGGTGCGAATGGCTATTTGCTCGACCAGTTTTTACAAGATTCGACCAACCAACGCACCGATGCCTATGGTGGTTCGATTGAAAACCGCGCACGACTGATGATAGAAGTGGTTGATGCGGCGATTTCGGTGTTTGGCGCAGGGCGTGTCGGTTTGCATTTGGCACCGCGCGGTGATTCACACGATATGGGCGACACCAACCCTCTCGCCACTTTTGGCTATGTGGCTGAACAAATGGCGCAACGCAAAATTGCCTTTATTTTTACCCGCGAACATTTGGGACCAGACCGCATCAGCCCTGAATTGAAAAAAATCTTTGGTGGCGTGCTCATCGCCAACGAAGGTTTCACATTTGAAACCGCGCAACACGAACTGGCAACGGGTCAAGCTGACGCGGTGGCGTTCGGACGCGACTTCATCGCCTCGCCCGATTTGCCCAAACGCTTTGAAACAGGTGCTGCACTTAATGAATTCAATATGCAAACCTGCTACGGTGTGGGTCAAGAAGACCTGCGCGTGGGCTATGTGGACTACCCCAGTTTGACGTGATGTGGGTGACCGTGTGCGTATCAATGTAAATGGTCACATGCTGTTATAATGCGTTCCTCATTTGATTCACTCGGAAACACCCATGCCCATCACCACCCAACCCATCCACAAATACCGCCCTTATTGGGCGAAGCGGTTTGGTGTTGCGCCATTTTTGCCCACCACGCGTGCTGAGATGGACGCGCTTGGCTGGGATTCATGCGACATTATTTTGGTCACGGGCGATGCGTACATAGACCATCCGAGTTTTGGCATGGCACTGGTTGGGCGATTGTTAGAGAATCAAGGCTTTCGCGTTGGCATCATCAGCCAGCCCGATTGGCACAGCAAGCATGACTTTCAAAAACTCGGTGCGCCGAATTTATTTTTCGGCGTGACCGCAGGCAATATGGACTCGATGGTCAATCGTTACACAGCTGACCGCAAACCGCGCTCGGACGATGCCTACACCCCCAACGCCGCTCCAAACAAACGCCCAGACCGCGCGGTGAATGTCTATGCGCAACGTTGTCGTGAGGCGTACCCCGGTGTCGGTGTGATGGTTGGTAGCATCGAGGCGAGTTTGCGCCGCATCGCGCATTTTGACTACTGGTCAAATACCGTGCGCCCTTCGGCTCTGATTAGTTCCAAAGCGGATATTTTATTGTTTGGCAACGCTGAGCGCGCCTTGGTCGAAATTGCCCACCGTGTGGCGCGGGGCGAAAAGTTAAACGAAATCCGTGATGTGCGCGGCACGGCATTTATTGTGCCATTCGGCTGGAAACCCTCAGACGAATGGCAGGAAATTGACTCAACCACCGTGGATGCGCCGAATGTCAAAGACGCGCAATACAGCCACGTTGATCCGTATTTGGACAGCACGAAAACCGATGCACAACCCACAAATGCCCCCCCCAAAACCGAACAACCCATTCAATTTTTTAATAAAGAACAGCGCAAAGCCGAACTCATCGCCAAACGCGATGCGCAACGCCTGCACAGCGTGATTCGCATCCCTGCGTTTGAAACGGTGGCGCACGACCCTGTGTTGTACGCGCACGCTTCGCGTGTATTGCACCTCGAATCCAATCCCGGTAACGCACGTGCATTGGTGCAACAGCACGGTGAGCGTGATGTTTGGCTCAACGTGCAACCCATCCCATTGACCACCGAAGAAATGGATTACGTCTATGGCTTGCCCTACGCGCGCAATCCGCACCCGTCCTACGGTGAGGCGAAAATCCCCGCTTGGGACATGATAAAATACTCGGTCAACATCATGCGCGGTTGCTTCGGTGGTTGTACGTTTTGCTCGATTACCGAGCACGAAGGGCGCATCATTCAAAGCCGCTCGCACGAATCCATCCTGCACGAAATTGAAGAAATTCGCGATAAAACCGATGGTTTCACAGGGCAAATTTCTGACTTGGGTGGTCCAACAGCGAATATGTATCGGCTCGGCTGCAAAGATGCGGTGACCGAAGCGAGTTGTCGCAAACTGTCGTGTGTCTTTCCTGATATTTGCAAAAACCTCAACACCAATCACGATAGCCTGATTGATTTATACCGCAAAGCCCGTGCAATTAAAGGCGTGAAAAAAATCAACATCCAATCGGGTCTGCGCTACGACCTCGCGGTTGAGTCGCCTGCCTACATCAAGGAGTTGGTGCAACACCATGTCGGCGGTTATCTCAAAATCGCCCCTGAGCACACCGAGACAGGGCCTTTGTCGAAAATGATGAAGCCCGAGATGCGCTCGTACAACCGTTTCAAACAAATGTTTGAACAGTACTCTAAAGAAGCGGGCAAAGAGCAATACCTCATTCCCTACTTCATCGCCGCGCATCCCGGCACAAGTGATGAAGACATGCTCAACCTCGCGCTGTGGCTCAAACGCAATAACTTCCGCCTTGACCAAGTGCAGACATTTTTGCCCACGCCGATGGCGATGGCAACCACCATGTGGCACACCCAACGCAATCCACTCGCGAAAATCACGCGTTCGTCCGAAAAAGTCGATGTGGTGCGCGAAGAAAAACGCCGCCGCTTACACAAAGCCTATCTGCGCTATCACGACCCCAACAACTGGCCGATGATACGTGAGTCGCTGTACGCAATGGGGCGCAGTGATTTGATTGGTTACTCAAAATCACACCTCGTGCCCACGCGTCAACCTGCCAACATGACGCAAAGCGCGGCTGCCGCCAACGCCAAACCCAATGCCAGAACCGCGCACCACCCAACCCAGCGATTCCAAGATGCACCCAATCGCAACAGTGCCCACAATGGCGCAGGTGTAAAAAAAACCACGAGTACGCAACGCAATAAACCCACCGATACGGGCTTAGGCGGCATCAAACTCGCTGGCAAATACTCCGCCAAGCGCAAAACGCAAAACAAATTGGCAAAGTTTCGATAATTCACCCCATTAACAAAAAACGCACCCACTTGGGTGCGTTTCTCTATCAAAATCGGGGGAAACCATCAACGGTTATTGGCCGCCAGTTTCAAAGCAAATCCAACCAATGCCACACCTGCAAAGCGTTTTGCCCACACTTGGGCTTGTGGCACGCCTTTGAATTGGCGCGCCAACCAGTTGCCGACCAAGACCAAAATTGCCTGATACACAAAACTAATCACCGTCACATGCAGCATCATCACACCCAAAGTCACGGGACTGGCGGAGGGCTTCAAAAACAAGGGGAAAAACGCCACGAAAAACAGCATCACTTTGGGATTGGTTAAACTCACCAACGCCGCTTGTTTGCCATACTGCCAGTGGGATTTGCTTTGCTCTGAGTCAACATCCAACTCACTGCGTCCCGCACGCAACAAGCCCCAAGCCAACCACAGCAAATACGCCACGCCAAAATACTGCAATGCTGTAAACACCATCGGATTGGCCTGCATCACTGCCGCCAAACCAATGGCTGCGCCAATCATCCACACCGCATCACCGACCAGTGTGCCTGTCACTGCAGACAGCCCCGCAGCCATGCCACGGCGCGCAGTGGCGTTTAAAATCGCCAATGTGCCCGCTCCAGGAATCAGTTGGAACAAAATAATCGCTAAAATAAATTGTGGGTAGTTTTGAATGTCGAACACGGCCCGTGCCTTTTAAAGTGAGTCATCTGAGGTCATTGCGGGCTTTGACCCGCAATCTCCATAATCTATGGGGATGCCGTGTCAAGCACGGCATGACGGATTAATGATGATTTCCCTACTTCACCTCATCCATCCACGCCTGTTGAATCGCCTCCAAAACTTTTTCACCACCGCGACTGTGGTCGTCATCAAACTCAGGCAAATCAACCACCATATTGTGCAAATCGGTAAAGCGCACGGTCGCAGGGTTAATCCCTGGGTGCGCATCGGCCAGTTGAATTGCAATTTCTAAAACTTCTGTCCATTTCATTTTATTTCTCCTCAAAATATTTCATCAACAACTCCCGCCACTCACCGATAAATGCTTCGTATGCGAGCGCATCAAAGCCACGGATAAACTCTGCACCTGTTTCAGACAACGCGGTGTACCGATAGGTCACGTTGGTACGCGTTTCACTCGACGACAATGCCACACACGCCACCGTAATCAAGCCAACTTTCAACGAAGGCTCGATTTTATAAAACTGTACCACATGATTCGCGGCATCATATTTTTTCACCAACCACACCGCATCTAAACCCGCATTATCACTGTGATCGTGGTTTTGAGTTAAAAACACGCCATCCTCAGCCAAAGGGTGCGCGTCAACGATACCGACATAGTCCCAATCAGGCACCCACAGTTTTTCGCCCTCGGGACTGAACAATGGGAATAGTTGGTCTATCGGTTGCGGTAAATCAAAGCTGTGGGTGTGTGTTACTGTTTGCATTGTGATTTATAAATTAATTGAGTTGAGTTAATCACTATGGTCATTGCGAGCGATGCCTTATCAGCGAAGCACAATCCATATCGCATCAATCCATTGGGTATTGTTGGATTGCTGCGCGGTGAATCTGCTCGCAACGATGACCTGCATTTAATTTTTAGGATGGCTAAAATCTGAATGATCGGAAACGATTTGAGCCAATTGCGCATCTTTTTCTTGCCACATACCATTGATCCAATTTTGAAATTCCACCCGAAACGCCTTATTGGTTTCATAATCACCTTGGCGCAAAGCCAATGGAATCGGACGCACCTGCACATCCACGTGAATTTCGGCACATTTACCCATCAAGAATTCAACAAAGGTCGGCACGCCGTGCGGATAACTGATGGTCGCATCAATCACTTGATCGAGTTTATCCGACAACACGCTCAAGGCATACGCCGCGCCTGCCGCACGTGGTTTGAGCAAGTGTTGATACGGCGACTGTTGCTTATCGTGTTTGGCTTGAGTAAAACGCGTGCCTTCGAGAAACAGCATGATGCCAACGGGCACGTCTTTGAATTTTTGCATGCGGCGGATGGTCTCTTGTTTGTCACGGTTTTTCAGTTCAGGATTTTTGGCAATTTGTTCTTTGGTCAAGCGACGCATGAACGGGAAGTCCAGCACCCACCATGCCAAGCCCATGATGGGCACATAAATCAATTCACGTTTGAGAAAAAATCTAAAAAAAGGCGCTTTGCGGTTAAAAATGGCTTGCAGCACCACGATGTCCACCCAACTTTGATGGTTGCTCACCACCAAATACGAGCGATTCGCTTGCACCGTGTCGGGCACATTGCTGGTCATTTTAGTCGGTAAAAACCAACGAAACAAAGCTGAGTTAATCGCAATCCAAGTTTGCGCAATCCCGATTGCCAAATGCTGACTAAAAGTTTGCAGTGGTCGAATCGGTATGATGCGCAATAAGGCGGTCAACATCAATATGGTCGGCAACACAATCACATTGAGCACCAGACCCAAACCCGTTAAGGCAAAGCGCACCCAATGCACGATATTGGTTTTCTGCATCATTCCTCCAAAAATTCAATTGATACGTTCATTATAAGGCAAGTTGACAGCGCGTTTGCCCAAGCTTAGTGCAACTGTTTGTAGCGATAATCGGCCCAAATCGTCAAACCCACGCCCACAATCGTGACCGCGCCGCCAGCCAAAACCGCCCACGGCAAACGCTCGCCGATGAACCACGCGCCCATCAATACGCCCGACAGAGGCGTGAGATTGGTAAATAAAGCCGTGCGCCCCGCGCCCAAAGTTTTCACCGCGCTCAAATACCATGTGTAACTCAATGCCGTGGCAAAAAAGGCCAAATACGCCAACTGCGCCCAAGACTGCCAACCCATGTGTGGCAAGATGCGCCACGGTGACTCGAACAAGGCCGCCACCGAGAGCGACACACCACCGACCAAACACGCATAAAAGTTCATCACCACAGGTGAGACCATGCCACTGGCACGGCGGCTGATGAAGGTATAAACCGCCCACGCCAACACGCAACCCACAATCAGCAATTCACCCCAGCCGACCTCACCTTGTAGCAGTTTCATCGGATGCCCATTGCCGACCACCCACACACAGCCAATCAATGCCAAGGCAATGCCCAAACCTTTGATCGGGGTCATCACCTCTTGGTAAATCAACCACGCCGCCAATGCAATCACCGCAGGATTGAGCGCGATGATGAGCGCGCCGCGCCCCGCTGAAGTGAATTTCAAACCGATGAGAAAACACAGGCTGTACAAAAAAATCCCCGTCAAGCCCATGCCCAGAACCACGCGTCGATCGGTGCGGGGTAACGAGGGAATGCGCCCTTCATACAATCGCACCAACACCGCCAACGCGAGGGTTGCCATTAAAAAACGCACCGCCGAAGCAGTCAACGGCGGCACTTGCGCAGTCAACAACTTCGCCACCACCCAAGTGCTGCCCCACACCAAATTGGTCAGTATGAGCAACACATAGGTTTTGAAATGTTTGTCGGCAGTGGGGTGGGTAGCGTTCATAAAAGAGATGACATCCGTGCAAGAAAACCAATAGTATAAGGCGTTCGCGTCATTCGGGTGGTCGGCGAATTTTTATCAATGGAATCAATACAAGTTACATGCTTGTGTCAGTTGAGCACCAACATGTATGTTGTGGCAACATTAGGCTCGTCTGAGGGTAAGCAGACTGATTTCACTGACCACATCGGTTGAGCGCAGCGCGGAGCCCCAGTACCCCGTACCCGAATTGACATAGACCCAGCCGTTGCGATAAGGGTTCAAACCAATATTGAATTTGTGCACCCAACGCACCAATAAGGTTCCAGGGAAGTACTGCCCACCGTGAGTGTGCCCTGACAATTGCACATCCACGCGCACATCCTCGGTCAAATGCGCCGTATCGGGATGGTGCGCCAACAGAATGGTGGTGGCATCAGGCGCATCGCGCAGAGCCAATTGTGGGCTGCATACATGCGTTGCATGGCGTTTACTCGAACGGAAATCGTGCACGCCCGCGATGACCAAAGACGCGCCGTTAATCTGCAACACTTGGTGCTGATTTTGTAAAGTGGTAAAGCCCAATTGCCCCCAATGCGCCAGCCAGTTCTCAGCGGTGTCGGTGTAATACTCATGATTGCCCGTCACGAAATACTGCCCGTATTTGCCTTTGAGCTGCGCCAATGGCGCAAGTTGCGCGCGCAATTGCGCCACCACGCCATCGGTCATATCTCCTGTCATGGCAATAATGTCAGGCTGAAGTTCTTGAACCGCTTTAACAATCGACTCAATCAGCGGTGCGGCGTGGTGAATTTGACCGGCATGTAAATCGGAAATTTGCACGATTCGCACGCCGTCTAATGCGACAGGCAAATTGTCAATCGCAATATCACAGCTGACAACTGTGGGCTGAGCGTTATTTGCCCGAAACGCGGCACGTCCAAAAATCCCCGCCGAGCCCATCAACGTGCCCATGCGCGTTGCCTGCGAGAGAAACGCGCGCCGTTGCAATTGCTTTTGATAAGCGGCGTAGGGCTGAAAAGTTTGATTGGATTTTTTAAAAGCAGATTGGATGGCTTGAATTGCTGCAATCACAATTAGAAACACATCACGCGCAACAGTCATAAACACCACGATGGTGTACAAGCCCAGCGCGTACTGCATTCCCTGAAGGATGATTGAATCTTGGTGCAAAAACGCAAAGCGGCGAAACACAAACAGCAGCGGCACACACGCCGCCATCACGATGAGTATCACCCAAAGCGTTAAGCGAACACCCTCAGACCAACTCGGGTCGATCAATCTGCGCCCAACATAATAGGCGAGCGCACACAACAACACACTCAACAACAGTGGAATGGCGTACACCATCGTCACGGCCCTCTTAATTTGTCTTAATAATCGGCATAATCGCCACTATAAGCCAAATTATCAAAGCGCGTGAACTCGCCGTGAAATGCCAGTTTAATCACACCTGTTGCGCCATTGCGATGTTTGCCAATGATGATGTCTGCTTTGCCTTTGGCTTCTTCGAGTTTGGCTTGGTTGGCTGAGTCGCCATCTTTTTGTAAATAGTATTCCTCGCGATACACAAACATAATGATGTCCGCATCCTGCTCAATCGCACCCGATTCACGAATGTCCGACATCAATGGGCGTTTGTCTGGGCGGCTTTCCACTGCACGCGAGAGTTGCGACAGAGCCACCACGGGACAATCCAACTCACGCGCCAAAGATTTTAAGCCACGGGAAATCTCAGATATTTGCGATTGGCGATTTTCAAAATTATTGGAAGCCGCACCACTCATCAACTGAATATAATCAACCATAATCATGCCCAAGCCGCCGCAGGTGCGGTGCAAGCGACGTGCGCGCGAGCGCAACTCCAAAGCCGTCAGTCCGGGCGATTCATCAATGAACAATTGCGTGTCGCGGGTTTTCTCAATCGCCACGGTCAAATGCTCCCAATCTTCATCGGTGAGTTTCCCCGTGCGCAAATGATTTTGATTGATGCGCCCCACCGAGCCGAGCACACGCATACCGAGTTGCTCCGCGCCCATCTCCATCGAAAACACCGCCACGGGCAAGCCCTCTTCAATCGCAATGTGCTCCGCCATATTCATCGCAAACGAGGTTTTACCCATAGACGGACGACCTGCGACAATCACCAAATCGCCTTTTTGCAAGCCCGAAGTGATTTTGTCCAAGGCGATAAACCCCGTGCTCACGCCCGTGACGTCGTCCAAATGCTCACGCTCGTGCAACTCGTTAATCGTTTGCAATACATCCGAGAGCACCACGGGCAATTCTAAAAATTCATTGTTGCCGCGTTGACCGTCTTGCGAGACTTGTAAAATCGCCTTTTCAGCCGAATCGATGATTTCATTGGTATCGCGTCCCTGCGGACTGAGCGCGGATTCGGCAATATTGTCCGAAGCCGAAATCAGTTTGCGCAACAAACTGCGGTCACGCACAATCTCGGCATAGCGGCGAATATTCACGGCTGACGACACGCCCGTTGCCAATGCGTTCAGATACGACATACCGCCGACATCATCGAGCCGCCCTTGATTTTGCAAAGATTCAAACACCGTCAACACATCGGCTGGATGGTCTTTCTCCATCAAACCCACAATGGTTTTAAAAATCACCCGATGGTCAAAACGATAAAAATCATCCTCGTGGACAATATCGTTGATTTTATCCCACGCCAAATTGTCCAACATCAAGCCGCCCAAGACCGATTGCTCCGCCTCGACAGAATGCGGCGGCGTGCGCAACAGCGACAAATCATCATCCATCACAATATTATTCATAGTTTTTAAATTCGCTCATGCTGCGTGTTTATACTTGGTTTAAACCCACCCCATCCATTGATTCGGGAAATCGACCTGTGGGCATATTTTTTAATGGGCTATTGTACTGTTTTTTGCACCACATCGCCGCAGAATTACCCAAGCGCATCCGTGTTTAATCAAAACGCGTACAGCCAAGCCGTTGCCATTTCATTATCAACGCGACAAAACCGCCACAGTTCTGAAGTCCCCCTCAACTCGCACAAGCGCAAGCAAATTAAAAAATCAAAAAAACCTCAAATCGCACAGCAAAAAATTCAAAACACTATTGACACACTCTAAAAACAAGCGGTATAATTTCGTTCTAATTTTATGGGTCGTTAGCTCAGCTGGTAGAGCACCGGACTTTTAATCCGATGGTCGCGTGTTCGAATCACGCACGACCTACCATATTTGGCACAGCGTTTTTTGTCAGCAAACAAACCCCGCAAACATCCGTGTTTACGGGGTTTTTTGTCGTCTATTTTTGTCGCCTATCCGCAAGCAGTGCCCATCAAACCACAGGATGGAATCAAAACTCATGATTGAATCATTGCATTGTGGTTTAACGCGTTTCTGTAGAGTACAATGACATTCTGTTTTTAAACACAGTTCAACGTCGTGCGTCATCAGCGCACAAACATGTTTCACAAAGGTCGCGCATGTTGTTAACCCTCATCAGTGCATTGGTCATTAGTTTTGCAGTCACCGTTTGGTTGCTGCATTACGCGCACATGCACGCGCATTTGACCTACGATGCGCATGAGCACAAGGGGCCACAAAAATTTCATGCGCAGAGCACGCCACGCGTCGGTGGCATTCCGATTTTCGCGGGTTTATTGGTCGCCGCGCTGGTGTCATCGAGTATTGCACCGATAAGATGGCTCTGGTGGGTGATTTTTATTGTCTGCTTAATCCCCGCGTTTGCGGGGGGGTTGATTGAAGATTTAACCAAGAAAGTTGGCCCGCGCGAACGATTACTCGCCAGTTTTGTCTCGGCGGGTTTGGCGTGGTGGTTGCTTGATGCGCGAATTACCTATGTCGCGGTTCCCGGGTTAGATGCCTTACTGGCTATTTCGATTTTTTCGTTGTTGTTTACGATGTTTGCGGTCGGCGGCGTGGCGCATGCGGTCAACATCATCGATGGCTACAACGGTTTGGCGGGCATGGTGGTACTGATGATGACCGCCGCAATTGCCTATGTGGCGTTTAAAGTGGCGGATTATCAAGTGTTGGCAGTCGCGTGTGGCTTGTTCGGCGCGACCTTGGGATTTTGGGTGTGGAATTTTCCACGCGGCATGATTTTTGCGGGCGATGGCGGTGCGTATTTGTGGGGTTTTGTGCTCGGCGTGCTCTCTGTGCTGTTGATTGAACGCAATACCACGGTATCGCCTTGGTTTCCTTTGGTGCTGATGCTCTACCCTGTGTGGGAAACGCTGTTTTCGATTTATCGTAAAAAAATGCTGCGCGGGCAATCCCCAGGCGAACCTGACGGTCTGCATTTTCACATGATGGTGTATAAACGCCTTGTGCGTTGGATGATACGCGACCCAGACACGCACGTGCGCACACAGCGCAACTCAATGACCGCACCGTATTTGTGGGGCATGACGCTGCTTACTGTGATACCTGCGGTGTTGCTCTGGTCAAACACCGCCGCGCTGATGTGGGTGGCACTGGGGTTTGTGGTGGTGTACATTTGGCTGTATCGGCGCATGGTGCAGTTTAAATCGCCGCGTTGGTTGGTGTTGCGCAAAAATTCATGGCACGAACGTGTGGCCGAGCAACTCGTGCGCCATCAACGCAAAAAACACAAACTGCGCACGCAAAAAGACATCGGCACGCCGATTGATACCAACACGCTTCAGTAACTCCAACTCAAAAATCGTTTCAAAATCATTGGATTGTGACTGAAACGCACTGATTGGACGTATTTCTTAATGGGGTTGCTTGAAACACTTTCACTCGGATTTCATATCTAAATACGGGTTTTCCTTTATAATGCCCGCTCGATTAACGCATACTCTGAGGACACCATGCAAATTTCCGAAAATTCAGTTGTAAACATTCATTACACATTGACCAACGATGCAGGCAATGTCGTTGACACCTCCGATGGTCGCGAAGCTTTGATGTATTTGCACGGTCACCACCAAATCATCCCAGGGTTGGAAAATGCGTTATTGGGCAAAAAAGCAGGCGACGAGTTGAACGTCACCATCGCGCCCGAAGATGCCTATGGCGCACGCGTCGAAGAAGCGATTCAGCAAGTACCGCGCGAAGTGTTTGGCAACATCCCTGATTTGGCAGTCGGTATGCAGTTGCACGGCGAATCGCCTGAAGGCCCAATGTCGGTTGTGGTCACTGCGATTGCCGATGACTTTGTCACCGTCGATGCCAACCATCCTTTGGCGGGTGAAACCCTACACTTCGCGGTGAAAGTCGAATCGGTGCGTGAAGCGACCACCGAAGAATTAGACCACGGTCACGCCCACGGCGGCGATGGTCATCACCATTGATACCCTCAGAAACATGGCGGCGCATTGCCGCCATTTTCATCCCATGCCTGTACGGTGTGAATTCATAGGCATCTTGAATTCTCAACCTTAGCCCCAATCTACATTAGACACATTATTATTGAACCGACCCAAAAAGGCACATCATGGTTCCACACCTACGTACCGCACTCACTGGCCCGCTCTCTGAACTTGAAGCAAAAATGCTCGACGCAACGCCCACGATTGAGCGTTGGTTTCGTTTAGAGTGGCAGGAACACACGCCGCCGTTTTACAGCTCGGTCGATGTGCGCAATGCGGGATTCAAACTCGCGCCCGTGGATACCAACCTATTTCCAGGTGGGTTCAACAACCTCGCGGATGAAATGTTTCCGCTCGCCACCCAAGCGGCGATGGCGGCGATTGAAAAATACTGCCCCGATGCGCGCAATCTACTCATCATCCCTGAGAAACACACACGCAACCAATTTTACCTACAGAACGTCGCGCAACTCTCAAAAATCATGCGTCTGACGGGGTTGAACGTCCGCTTGGGTTCGCTCTCAGACGAAATCACCGAGCCGACTGTGCTCGAATTGACCAATGGCGAAACGCTCACGCTCGAGCCATTGGAGCGCAACGGTCGGCGCATCACCTTGGATCACGGCAAATTTGACCCGTGTACCATCTTGCTCAACAACGACCTATCAGGCGGTCAACCGCTGATACTCGAAAACATCCGTGAGCAACATTTACTCCCGCCGCTGCACGCAGGCTGGACCGTTCGCCGCAAATCCACCCACTTCACTGCGTACGATGAAGTGGCGAAAAAATTTGGCAAAATGCTCGGCATCGACCCGTGGCTGCTCAACGCCTACCACACCAACGTCAACGGCGTGGACTTTCATGAGCGCGCAGGCGAGGATGAACTCGCCACCGCGGTGGAAGCCACATTAAAAAAAATCACCAAAAAATACAAAGAATACGGCATCAAAGACGACCCATTCGTCATCGTCAAAGCCGATGCGGGTACCTACGGCATGGGCATCATGACCGTGCGCTCGCCTGACGACATTCGTGACTTGAACCGCAAACAACGCAACAAAATGGCGGTGATTAAAGAAGGCTTGGAAGTCCAGGACCTCCTGATTCAAGAGGGCGTACCCACCATCGAACGTTGGGACGGACACACCACCGAACCAGTGGTCTATATGATAGACCGCTACGTGGTGGGTGGATTCTACCGCGCGAACTCTGAAAAAGGCCACGATGAAAACCTCAACTCATCGGGCATGCGTTTTGAACCACTGTCCTTCATCAGTGAGCGCGTGCACGACCCCGAAGACCTCAACACCATGCACAACCGCTTTTATCAATACGGTGTGGTGGGACGCTTGGCGATGCTCGCGGCATCGTTGGAATTAGAGCGCACCGATCCTGAACGCGAAGAAGTGTAGTGCCGAGTCATGGCGGGCTTGACCCGCCATCTCCAAAAGAGGACGCGAATACAAAACCTGCGGGGATAACTGATAATGGCGCAATCCCATTTTTATGCCGCATATACAACCATGAGCAAACACGCCCACACTCCCGAAACCCCCGCGACCCAATTTCTCAAGGCGCACAACATCGCGTTCACCCCACATCTATACGCCTACAAAGAACACGGCGGCACTGGCGTATCGGCGCGTGAATTGGGCGTGTCCGAACATACCGTCATCAAAACCTTGGTATTCAAAGACGAACACACCAAACCCCTCATCATCCTCATGCACGGCGACTGCAAAGTCTCGACCAAAGAACTCGCGCGGCAAATCGGCTGCAAAAAGGTTGAACCGTGCAAACCCGAAGTCGCCAACCGCCACACAGGATTTCTCGTTGGTGGCACCAGTCCATTTGGCACCAAAAAAGCCATGCCTGCGTACATCGAGCGAACCATACTTGAGCTGCCTGAAATTTACATCAATGGGGGCAAGCGCGGGTTTTTGGTGAGTCTAAATCCGCAAGAGATTATCCGCTGCCTATCGGCGGTGGCGGTTGAGGTGGGGTTGGTGGGGTGAGTTGAAATTCATCACGTAAAGAATATTCTAACCATATTTTTATCGAGTTCTCATTTATAATGGATTCATATTTAATACCAAGCATTGATCACTTGGAAAACATTCAAGATTTAGAAAATTCATGAAGCCATTTTTAAAATGGGCAGGTGGCCAGTATAAAATCATCGACAAGGTCATAAAAGAATCGCCTAATGCACGCAGTTAAGTTTTAGAATACTTTTGAATTAATTTTTTTTGTGAAGTTAGTCTAACTCACTCTCTACCAAGATCAAGACACCAAATGAATTTATCATTTAATACAAATTTAGCAAAGGGGTATTCAAGCAGCTCTCAAATTGCAAGACTATTGACCGAAGATTGGGTTTTAAACAATTCTTATTGTCCGAGTTGCGGCAATTTACCGTTAAATGAATTTGAAAACAATCGTCCTGTCGCGGATTTTTACTGTGGAAAGTGCAGTGAAGAGTTTGAATTAAAAAGCAAAAAAGGAAAACTCACGAATACGATTGCTGATGGGGCATATTCCAAAATGATTGAACGAATTTCTTCAGAAAACAATCCAAATTTTTTCTTTCTTACCTACACAAAGCAGTGGACTGTGAATGACTTTTTAATAATCCCCAAACAGTTTTTCACGGCAGAAATCATTATCAAACGTCCACCATTAGCAGAAACAGCACGGAGAGCAGGCTGGGTTGGTTGCAATATTGATATTTCAAAAATTGCAGATGCTGGAAAAGTGTTTTTAATTAAAAATGCAAAGGTCATTAATCATAACCTGGTAAAAGACACTTTTAACAAAACTCTATTTTTACGACAACAAAATAATGACGCAAAAGGCTGGATTTTAGATGTGATGAACTGCATCGACTTAATTCAGAATGACACTTTTACTCTTGATGAACTTTACAAATTCGAGGAAAAATTGAAATCAAAACACCCGAACAACAATTTCGTCAAAGATAAAATTAGGCAACAATTGCAAATACTAAGGGATAAAGGAATTGTAGAATTTGTTAGTCGTGGCAACTACAAGAAAGTTCGCTATGGAAACATTTAAAATAGAAGTTCGCGAGTTTTTATCAAAAATTGTTGAAATAGAAGCAGCAAACATTGATGATGCCGTTGCTACTGTCAAACAATTATATGAACAGAACGAGATTGTATTAGACGGAGATAATTATGTTGTGACAGAAATTGAAATGTTTCCAGATTAATTTAGTGCGCAGAATAAATTGATATATAAGTTAGACCAAGGATACTATGAATTGGTTTGTGAACTATCCAAGAAGTTAATTCGTTACTCCAATATTCCTATTTCATGACGAATTATTTTATCAAAAGTGAATCCAACTCACTAAAAAGACATTTCCTAACCATGCATCAAAAAGGGCAAGCCTCGTGCTTGCCCTTCCTATTACAATCAATCAAAACCAACTCACCCCACTCTATCCGCATCCATCACTTTCACCCAAGCTTTGACAAAGTCGCGCACGAATTTTTCGCGGTTGTCGTCCTGTGCATAGACTTCTGCGTAGGCGCGTAGAATCGAGTTCGAACCAAACACAAGATCCACGCGGCTGGCGGTGTATTTGACCACGCCTGTTGTGCGCTCGATGATGTCGTAGTGGCGTTTGCTCGCAGGTTTCCATGTGTATGCCATGTCGGTGAGGGTGACGAAAAAGTCGGTCGTCAACGCGCCCACACGCTCGGTGAATACACCATGCTGGCTACCGCCGTGGTTCGTGCCGATGACGCGCAGCCCACCGACCAAGGCGGTCATTTCATGCGCGGTCAGTCCCATGAGTTGCGTGCGGTCAAGCATGAGTTCCTCAGGTTGCACGGCATAGTCTTTTTTCACCCAGTTGCGATAGCCATCGTGTACGGGTTCAAGCGGCTCGAACGATTCGGCATCGGTCATCTCTTGGGTCGCATCGCCACGGCCTGCAGTGAATGGCACAGCAATATTGAACCCAGCTTTTTTAATCGCTTGTTCCACACCGACATTACCCGCCAATACGATGGTGTCGGCGATGCTGATGCCAAATTCGTGGGCAATCGGTTCAAGCACGTTCAATACTTTCGACAGGCGTTCGGGTTCATTGCCTGCCCAATTTTTTTGCGGTGCGAGGCGAATGCGTGCGCCGTTTGCCCCGCCGCGTCGGTCAGACTGGCGGAATGTGCGCGCACTGTCCCACGCCGTTGCAACCATTTCAGCGATGCTCAAACCTGTTTGTGCGATTTTGGCTTTGACCGCTGCCACATCGTAGTCGGCTTTGCCTGCGGGTACGGGGTCTTGCCAAATCAAGTCCTCTGCGGGAACCCACGGACCGATGTAGCGTGATTTCGCACCCAAATCGCGGTGGGTCAGTTTGAACCATGCACGGGCGAACACTTCAGAAAAGTAGTCAGGATTTTCATAGAATTTTTTAGAAATTTCACGGTAAATCGGGTCGCGCACCATCGCCATGTCGGCATCGGTCATGATGGGGTTGTGGCGAATATTGGGGTTCTCAGCATCAACGGGCTTATCTTCTTCTTTGATGTTAATCGGCTCCCACTGGTTCGCGCCTGCGGGTGATTTTTTCAGTTCCCACTCGTAGTTAAACAGCAAATGAAAATAACCGTTGTCCCACTGGGTTGGGTTGGTCGTCCAAGCGCCTTCTAAACCTGAGGTCACGGTTTGGTTGCCCACACCACGGGTTTTGTGGTTCATCCAGCCCAAACCCTGCTCGGTCACATCCGCGCCCTCTGGTTCGGGACCTAAGTTTTCGGCGCGACCATTGCCATGACATTTGCCCACGGTATGCCCGCCTGCGGTCAGGGCAACGGTTTCCTCATCGTCCATCGCCATGCGTTTAAAGGTTTCGCGCACTTGCAACGCGGTTTTCAGTGGGTCGGGCTGTCCGTTCACACCCTCAGGGTTGACGTAAATCAAGCCCATTTGCACCGCCGCGAGTGGATTTTCCATGGTCTCAGGGTTGCTCACATCGGCGTAGCGATTTTCGGATGGCGCAAGCCACTCTTTTTCTGAACCCCAGTAGATGTCTTTTTCGGGTTGCCAAATGTCTTCGCGACCAAAAGCGAAACCAAAGGTTTTCAAGCCCATGCTTTCATACGCCATCGTGCCTGCCAAAGCCAGCAAATCCGCCCAACTGAGTTTGTTGCCATATTTTTTCTTAATCGGCCAAAGCAAACGGCGCGCTTTGTCCAAGTTCGCATTGTCAGGCCACGAGTTCAACGGAGCAAAGCGTTGATTGCCCGTGCTCGCGCCACCACGTCCATCGGAGATGCGATACGTGCCCGCCGCGTGCCACGATAGGCGTATCATCAAACCGCCATAGTGTCCCCAGTCGGCTGGCCACCACTCTTGGCTATCGGTCATCAGGGCGTGTATGTCTTTTTTCAAAGCTTCAAAGTCTAAGGTTTTCACCGCTTCGCGGTAATCAAAACCCGCATCCATTGGGTTGACCTTGGTATCGTGTTGGTGCAGGATGTCGAGGTTGAGCGCGTTTGGCCAAAAATTCATGGCGGTTTGGGTGGTGGTGTTCGCGCCGTGCATGACGGGGCATTTGCCTGATGGGTTCATGGTGTTTCCTTTCGTTAATGGCTATGGAAAAAACCTATTCACACTGTTGATACTGTATGGTCCGGTGTGTTTAGGTAACGTCTGCATTGTAGGCAAGTAATCAGCACTCGTCCAATGAGATATTTCGATGATAGTTATAGTCAACAACTATTGAAAAATTAAAATTTATTTAAATTTATAATTTAATGTGACCTCAGGTACGCCAACATGATTTTACCCAATCGTTCAGATGAAGGTTCATCATGCTACAATTGTGTCGAATCCACTCCATTGATTGACACCATGAATATTTTATTTATCGCCGACCCATTGAACACATTCAAAATCCATAAAGAAACCACTTATGCCATGATGCGCTCAGCGCAGGCGCGTGGGCACAGCGTGTGGGCGTGTGCGGCGAGTGATGTCCGTTCAGTGGGCGTTATTCAAGCGCACGCCCAGCGCATCGTTTTGGTGGACATGGTGGACACGCCCGAACAAAACCATTGGTACATCGTGGCAGAGCAATGTAAACACCCACTGTCGTTTTATGATGCGGTGGTGATACGTAAAGACCCACCGTTTGATGTGAATTACGTCACTGATACGTGGTTGTTGGATGCAGCGGTACGCCAAGGCGCGAAAGTATTCAATGCACCCAGTGCCATCCGCAACCACTCTGAAAAAGTGTCCATTCTCGAATTTCCAGAATTGACCGCTCCGACTATCATCGCGTCCGATAAAGCCAGTTTCACACAGTTCCATGCCAAGCACCACGACATTATTCTCAAACCACTTGATGGTATGGGCGGATCGGGCGTATTTCGCGTGACAGAAAACGGTATGAATTTGGGCTCGGTGGTGGAAGTTTTGACCGAAAACGGCGCACGTCCGATTATGGCGCAACGCTTTTTACCCGAAATTGCTCAGGGCGACAAGCGCATCCTCATCATCGGTGGACAGGTCGTGCCGCACGCGCTCGCACGCATTCCGCAGGACGGCGAAGTGCGCGGCAATATGGCAGCGGGCGGTAAAGCCGTGGTGGTCGAGATGTCTGAATCCGACTGGCGCATCGCCAATACCCTCGCCCCGATTTTGTGGGCGCGCGGGATTTTACTCGCGGGGATTGATGTGATTGGCGAATGCTTGACTGAAATTAACGTCACCAGCCCAACGGGTTTTCAAGAAATTTTCAATCAGACGGGGTTTGATGTGGCGGGAATGTTCATTGAAACGTTGGAGCGTGTTTAATCACTTTTTTTGCTGAATTTTTGCACCCAAACTCCATGCAAGCCAGCACCAATAAAGATACAAACCAGCACCACCAACATATTCCAGTTGCCCGTACCCAAACCTGTGAGTGCAGGTGCAGGACACACACCGCACAGCCCCCAACCGATGCCAAACAACACCGCGCCGAGGGTCACTTGGCGATTGACCGTGAACGGACGTTTTTCAAACACTTCGCCAAAAATAGGTTTGCTGCGCAAGCGCGGCACGAGTTGAAACACCACGAGGTTGACCGCCACAGCAGTACACAGCACCAATAGCAAGCCCAAATCGTGCAGGGTCAAAAATGCCAGCACCGTTTCGGGATGTATCATGGTCGAGTACGCCAAGCCAAAACCAAACAACGCGCCACTGATTAATGTCATCCATAATTTCATGGGGTCACCCCCAGCGCAGACACTGCCAAAGCGGTGATGATTGCCGTGCTCAAAAACACCGCGACCATCAGCATTGAGCCAACTGAGAGCGACGCCATCCCACAAATACCATGCCCCGACGTACAACCGCCACCGAGACGTGCACCAAAGCCAATCAACAAGCCACCAACCACAAATCGCCACAGTTGCACCTGCGTGGTTTCAGTCGGCAAGCCCAAGGCAACATACACCACACCGCCGAGCACCATACCCAGCGCATAGACCAAACGCCATTGGCGCGAGTTGCGCAAACTGGCTTCTTGGAAAAACGGTAGATTCGATACCCACGACCACGTCGCGCTGAAAAATGTACTCGCCCCGCCGAGTTTACCTGTGGTGACGAACAATAGGGCAACACCCAAACCAATGAGCAAGCCACCAATGAGGTAACGCGCCATGCCAAAAGGGAAATAGTCTGTGAACATGTTCATTCCGTCTGCCTGTAATCTGTTTGTAGATGGCTAAAGATTATCACAGTTGCGGACGGTATGCATCTGTTTGATGGTGCGGATACCGCCATTGCGAACGATGCTGTTCAATGGTCAAATAAACGATATTGGATTGGGTTGTTGCGTGTTTCCTTAACCACCCAGTTCAACATCAACCCCACCCAACACCAAACCCACGCATGGATTCGCGCCCATGGCATAACTCAAATCCGCAGGGCGCGTGATGTCCCACAGCGCGAAATCCGCGCACATCCCCACGCGCAATTGACCATGCGAGCGTGCTAAACCCAATGCCTGCGCCGCGTGACGCGTCGTGCCTGCCAGTGCTTCTGCTGGCGTGAGTTTGAACAAAGTACACGCCATATTCATCGCCATAAGCAACGAGGTCAGCGGCGAAGTCCCAGGGTTGCAATCGGTCGCCACGGCCATCGGCACACCCGCGGCGCGCAATGAGTCTATCGGTGGCAGTTTGGTTTCACGCAAAAAATAAAATGCACTCGGCAACAGCGTGGCCACGGTATGGGCACGCTGCATCGCCGCAATCCCCGCTGGTGATAAATACTCCAAGTGATCCGCCGACAACCCGCCGTACTGCGCCACCAAGGATGCCCCTCCTTGGTCAGAGAGTTGCTCGGCATGTAACTTAACAGGTAATCCCAGTTCACGCGCGCGCGCAAACACCCTTTCGGTTTGTATGGGACTAAAAGCGATGTGCTCACAAAACGCATCCACCGCATCGACCAAGCCCGCTTGAAACAAGCTGGGCAGCATGACATCGCACACGTGGTCAATATAGCCATCGGCATTATCTGAGAATTCCGTTGGTAGCGCATGCGCACCGAGGAATGTGGTTTTGACGGTGATGGGCAAAGCCTCGCCAATGCGCCGTGCCACGCGCAGCATTTTCGCTTCGGTGTCTAAATCCAAACCATAGCCCGATTTGATTTCAATCACGCCGACACCCTCAGACATCAATCGACGCACGCGCGGCAGGCTCAGGTTGAACAATTCATCTTCACTCGCCATGCGCGTGGCACGCACAGTGGACAGAATCCCACCGCCTTGCGCAGCGATGTGCGCATAGGTCGCACCATTTAGACGTGCTTCAAATTCATTGCTGCGATTGCCCGCATAGACAATGTGTGTATGACAATCAATCAGCGCGGGTGTCATCCACGCGCCCTTGGCATCGTGGGTGGTGGGCGTTTGGTAGTTTGTGGGCAAATCGCTTTGCTTGCCCACCCATGCAATCACACCATCTTTGATAGCCAACGCGCCATCACTGATGATGCCATAACCACTATTGTCACCATCGGTCATGGTGGCAAGCTGGGCGTTGAGCCAAACAGCATCCCATGTGCCCATACTCATGGCATTCTCCTAATTTGATTGATGTGCACCACGATGAGTGATGCCTGTGTAGCAGACAAGCGAATGATTTCCCCACCTTTGCCCTCACGCGCTACCAACAGGGTTGCCCGCTCATCAAGCACGAGTTCAGTCGACTGGTCGATGTGTACAGGCGCACCACCTTCGTGGTATATCAGCATCCAATCGCCCATTAACGGTTCATCGTGCGTGCCAACGACATTCAATCTGCGCGCCACATGACTGCAATCACCTGTGCGAGTCATGACGTTGAAATCCTCTACACGACCCGCACCCATCGGTTCAGCATGTATGGCGGCACTTCCCGCAAAAACAAAAGGCGCGGACTGCGGACTCAAAAACACAGAACGCTGCGCATCCAAATCCTGCACCCGCAACACCCCACGCAAAATCATCAAACTGCGTTCAAGCCCCAACATCTGCGAAAACGCTCCTGCCTGCGCGACTTGCGCACAACTGACACGCCACAGGCAATCATCCAAAGTCGCACCTTCGGGATACACCCAAACCTCACGCGTCAAGCCTTTGCCGTTTTTCCACAGCATGGCGCGATACTCGTGTTCGTGGCGTATGCTCAGTTTCATGCTGTGTTGCGTTGAGTTACTTGATTAACCACTCGCGCAATCAAACGCGCAGCGACCCGTGCGCTGTGACCATCTATGTCGTACGTCGGATTGAACTCAGCCAAATCCACCAAGTGCAATTTACCCGATGCACACAGCGCATCCACTATCGCTTCAACCACGCTCAATTCCACACCCAACGCCGCAGGCGCACTAACTGCGGGCACAGCGCTGGCGGGCAAGACATCCAAGTCAATGGTCAAATACACCGCATCCAAAGGTGCGGTAAATTGCGCCAACTGCGCCAAAATAGCATCCAATTGCGTCGGACGCATGTCGGTGTCCAAACGCCACGTCACATTCAATTGCTCGGCACGCGCGAACAAAGCCTGCGTATTGGCAAACTCACTCACACCCAAACAGCAGTAGTTAAACGCCCAACCGCGCCGCTCGCATTCCTGCGCGATTTGTAAAAACGGCGTGCCCGAAGTCGCCTGTGCATCGCGGCGCAAATCAAAATGCGCATCTAAATTGATGATACCAATCTTCGGTTGCGCTTGTGTCTGCGCCAAAAACTGCGCCCAACCACCGAAACTGGCAAACGCGATTTCGTGCCCACCGCCCATACCGATTGGAAAATAGCCCTGCTGCAACAATTGCGTGACCTCATGCGCAAACTCACCCTGCGCGACTTCTAAACCATCGCCATCGCACACCACATCGCCCGCATCGAGGATGCGCTGCTGCGCTTGCGCAGGAATATTGGCCAAAGATTTGCGCAATACATTCGGCGCGCCCGCCGCACCCACTCGCCCGTGATTGCGCGCCACGCCCGCATCGCAAGCAAAACCAATCAGTGCGATGGCATTGGATTCAGCGTCATGCCTGTCACGCACAGGACGCACAGGATGCACGATTTGATGCCAGCGAAAGCCCAATTCGCCTTCGAGGGTGTCGGTGCGTCCATGCCACAGTTTCATGTTCGGTGGGGTTTTCATGGCGTCTCCATTGATTTAAATTGACGGCGAATTATTCAAACAATTCTCGACAGTGTTGCGTCAACTCACCCGTAATGACCAACTGTTTCGCCGCCTCAATATCGGGTGCGAACAATCGGTCTTCGCCATAGCGTGCCACCTGCGTGCGCAACAAGCCATGCGCCTGCTCAATGCACTCAGACGAGCGCAACGGGCGATGGTAGTCAATGCCCTGTGCCGCCGCGAGTAATTCGATGCCCACGATGGTCGCGGTGTTTTGCGCCATTTCGTGCAGTCGTCGTCCTGCGTAAGTCGCCATGCTCACGTGGTCTTCTTGGTTCGCCGAAGTCGGCAAACTGTCCACGCTGGCAGGATGTGCCAAAGATTTATTTTCTGATGCGAGTGCCGCAGCAGTCACGTGGGCAATCATAAAGCCCGAATTGACCCCTGGGTTATCGACCAAAAACGCAGGTAAACCCGATAAATTCGCGTCAATCAACAATGCCACGCGTCGTTCGGACAGCGCGCCGATTTCAGAAATCGCCAAAGCCAAAGTATCCGCCGCAAACGCCACAGGCTCGGCGTGAAAATTGCCGCCCGAAATCACATCGGTGGACACGCCATCGACGAAAATCAAAGGATTGTCGGTCACGGCATTGGCTTCAATCAACAATGTCCGCCGTGCGTTGTGAATCAAATCCAAACACGCGCCCATCACTTGCGGTTGGCAACGCAGGCTGTATGGGTCTTGCACACGCTCATCGCCCTCAATGTGCGAGCGGCGAATCTCACTGCCCTTGAGTAGATTGCGGTACATGCTCGCACTGGCGATTTGCCCTGCTTGCCCGCGCACCTCGTGCACCCGTGGGTCAAACGGTGCGTCCGAGCCTTTTGCTGCGTCAATCGACATCGCCCCCACCACGGTGGCTGAGGCAAATAAACGCTCTGCCAAAAACAGCCCGTGTAAGGTCAAAGCCGTCGATACCTGTGTGCCATTAATCAGTGCCAAGCCTTCTTTGGCTTGCAACACCACAGGTGTGATGCCTGCATGGCGCAAGGCCGTTTGCGCATCCACCAATGCACCATTGACAAACACCTGACCCTCACCCATTAACGCCAGCGTCATGTGTGACAAAGGTGCAAGGTCGCCCGACGCGCCGACCGAGCCTTTGGCAGGGATGTTCGGCGTGATGCCTGCATTGAAAATTGCAATCATGGTGTCAATCACTTCAGCGCGTATGCCCGAAAAACCGCGCGCCAAACTGGCAATTTTCATCAGCATGACCAAGCGCACGACTTGCGCCGACAGCGGTTCGCCCGTGCCAACCGAGTGCGACAGAATGAGGTTGCGTTGCAACTGCGCGAGTTGTTCAGTCGCGATGCGCTTTTTCGCCAAAAGTCCAAAGCCTGTGTTGATGCCATACGCAGGCAAGTCGCGTTCAACGATGGCGTCAACTGCTCGCGCCGACGCATGGATGGCCTCGTAAGCCGATGGCGCTAAGGCAATTTGTGTGGGATTGCGCCACACGGTGCGTAAATCCTCAAGCGTCATTTGGCTGGGTTGAATGATCATGGTGTGCTCCTGTAAAACTGTGTGATTTAATTTAAAGTATTCTATCTCTGGCGTGATTAAAACATTATTTAATCATCGGCAAATTCAAACCGTTGTTTTTCGCGCACGCCACCGCGCTCTCGTAGCCTGCGTCCGCATGGCGCATCACGCCCGAGCCACAGTCATTGACCAACACTCGAGCCAAACGTTTGGCCGCCGCGTCGGTACCATCAGCGACAATCACCATGCCTGAATGTTGCGAGTAGCCCATGCCCACACCGCCGCCGTGGTGCAGTGACACCCAAGTCGCACCGCCCGAAGTATTGAGCAGAGCATTGAGCAACGGCCAATCCGACACCGCATCTGTGCCGTCTTTCATCGCTTCGGTTTCACGGTTGGGCGAAGACACCGAGCCCGTATCCAAATGATCACGTCCAATCACAATCGGTGCTTTGAGCTCGCCATTTTTCACCATTTCATTGAACGCCAAACCCGCCAAATGTCGCTCGCCCAAACCGAGCCAGCAAATTCGTGCAGGCAAGCCTTGAAAGGCAATGCGCTCTTGCGCCATGTCGAGCCAACGGTGCACATGTGCGTGGTGCGGAAACAACTCTTTAATTTTCGCATCGGTTTTATAAATATCCTCTGGATCGCCCGATAATGCCACCCAGCGGAAGGGTCCTTTGCCTTCGCAGAACAACGGACGGATGTAAGCAGGGACAAAGCCAGGGAAATCAAACGCATTTTTCACGCCTGTATCAAACGCGACTTGGCGAATGTTGTTGCCATAATCCACAGTCGGAATACCCATCGCATGAAAATCGAGCATTGCTTGCACGTGCTGTGCGCACGATTGCGCCGCATCGGCGGTGAGTTTGGCGTGCTGTGCAGGGTCAGATTGTGCCGCTTTCCACTGCGCCACACTCCAGCCGATGGGCAAATAGCCATTGATTAAATCGTGTGCAGAAGTTTGGTCGGTGACCAAGTCAGGCTTCATACCACCGTTTTGAGCACGTTTAACCAATTCAGGCAAAACCTCCGCCGCATTGCCAAGCAAGCCGATGGACACCGCTTCGCCACGCTCACAATGGTACTTGACCAAATCCAGCGCATCGTCCAAATCACGTGCTTGTTTATCCAAATAACGTGTGCGCAAGCGAAAATCAATGCTCGACTGTTGGCATTCGATATTCAATGACACCGCGCCCGCCAGCGTCGCCGCCAAAGGTTGCGCGCCGCCCATGCCGCCCAAACCAGCGGTCAAAATCCAACGCCCTTTCCAATCGCCATTAAAATGCTGACGACCCGCTTCGACAAAAGTTTCATAAGTGCCTTGCACGATGCCTTGCGAACCAATGTAAATCCAACTGCCCGCGGTCATTTGTCCGTACATGAACAAACCTTTACGGTCGAGTTCGTTGAAATGTTCCCAATTCGCCCATTTGGGTACGAGGTTGGAATTGGCAATCAACACACGCGGTGCATCGCTATGGGTTTTAAATACGCCCACAGGTTTGCCCGATTGCACCAGTAAAGTTTCGTCTTCATTCAATTCTTTGAGGGTTGCGAGAATGGTGTCGTAGCATTGCCAATCACGCGCTGCGCGGCCAATGCCGCCATAGACCACGAGGTGTTTGGGGTTTTCTGCCACTTCAGGGTCAAGGTTGTTTTGAATCATGCGGTACGCCGCTTCGGTCAACCAATTTTTACAGGTCAACTCTGTGCCACGCGGCGCGCGGATGACGCGGCTTTCGTCGTAGCGTGGGTCGTTGTTGGGGGTGATTGGGTTCATGTTTATCTCCTTGTTATGGTTCAGGTAGGTGTGATTTTGGGGTTTTAATTTGCAAAGTGAATAATTTGTATAGACAACTTTAAATTTATTTGAACAATCTGTCAATACTTATTTGATAATTTGCGTAAAATACCACGATTGATTTTCCAAACAACACACCATGAACACGCACAAAACCACCATTCCTGTGTTTCAACACATCAAAAACTCAATTCTAGAATCCATCCAAACAGGCGTTTGGCGACAAGGTGAGGCAATTCCGCCCGAATTGACCTTGGCCAAGCAATTCGGCGTGTCGCGCATGACGGTCAATCGTGCCTTGCGCGAACTGACCGCCGAGCACGTGCTCACCCGTGTACAAGGCTCAGGGACTTTTGTCGCGCAACAAAAGTACCAAACCACCCTCATCGAGATTCAAAGCATTGCCAAGGAAATCCGCGCACGTGGACACGTGCACCGCAGCGAGTTGTACGAGTTATCCAAAGCCAAAGCAGGTGAGACACTGGCGTTTGAGTTTTCGGTATCACCGACTGATTATTTATTTCACACCGTGATTGTGCATTTTGAAAATGACGAGCCGATACAGGTCGAAGACCGTTGGGTCAACCCCGCGATTGCACCTGAGTATTTGCAGCAGGATTTTTCCACGACCACGCCGAATGAATATTTGATGGCGAACGCACCCCTGCAATCGGGGCAATACACCATCGAAGCCCTGCCCGCACCTGAACGCATCGCCGAAATGCTGCACATGCAGCCTGCCGAGGCCTGCTTGGTACTGCAACGCACCACACGTTCAATGAACCAAGTCGCCACAAAGGTCACCATGTGGCACCCAGGGGCGCGTTATCAGTTTTCGGGGAAAATTTAAAGTCCGACTGAGCACAGGCGCACTCAGACAAGACTAAGGTTGCAACACATCCACTGCCGACAAACCGCATTCGCGTACCGCTTGCGCCAAAGCCTCACACGCGCGTTGTCGGCTGAAATGTTTGCGCCAAACCAATACCACACGGCGATGCGGCACTTCGCCGCCTGATTTTTTACCGCGTCCCGCACCTTTATCCGCCACCAAAGGCACATAATTTAACACGCCATTGGATTCGTGTTCGGGCACAGCCAACGCGGGCAATACGGTGATACCAATGCCTGCCGCCGCCATATAGCGCAAGGTTTCCAATGACGAGCCTTCAAAATTGCGTTGCAAACCATCCTCTTCAATTTGATACACTTGCGCCTCAGGTGTGGCCTCTAATACGTGCTCACGAAAACAATGCCCTGCCCCGAGCACTAAGAGCGGTTCTTTTTTCAGTTTGCGGTTGCTGATGCTCGCTTGCTCTGCCATTGGATGATTTTTGGGCAAAGCCACAAAAAATCGCTCATCGTACAGCGGCGCAATCTCCAAACCCGACTCGTTAAAAGGTAGCGCCATAATCGCCGCATCGATGCGCCCTTGTTTGACCCATTCAATCAACACGTGGGTGTATTGCTCCTGCACAATCAACGGCATTTTGGGGAAATGTTGGAATGCGTGCGACATCAGTTTGGGCAATAAATACGGCGCGATGCTGTAAATGATTCCCAAATTTAGGGGACCATTGAGCGGATCATTGCCATGCGCAACAATGTCTTTAATTGCGTTGACCTGCGAGAGCACTGTTTGCGCCTGCGCAATCACTTGTTCACCAATCGCCGTCACGGCAACATCTTGCATACTACGCTCAAACAGCGTCACGCCCAATTCTTCTTCTAACTTTTTAATCGCCACTGAGAGCGTCGGCTGACTGACAAAGCACGCCGCTGCCGCGTGACCAAAATGCTTTTCGCGTGCAAGGGCTACGGCATAACGAAGTTCAGTGAGGGTCATATTCTTTTCCTATCAATCAATACTACTCATAGTGAATTTATGGCAACATCATACCGTCAATAGCTCAGCACGATTGCCCAACCAGCGCAATAAATGCGCCTCGGCCGCCGCGTGGTCATGCGCGAGCAACCACGCCGCCGCATCGCGCGCATCCTCCAGCAGTGCCACATCCGTCTCTAAATCAGCAAAACGCAACAGCGGCAAACCCGACTGACGCACACCGAGAAACTCGCCCGCACCACGCAATTGTAAATCTCGCCGCGCCACCTCAAAACCATCGGTGGTCTCGTACATCACTTTCAATCGCTCTTTGGCTATGTCCGACAACGGCGTTTCAAACAATAAAATACATTGACTGTGCACCGCACCACGCCCAACTCGCCCACGCAATTGATGCAACTGCGCCAAACCAAACCGCTCGGCGTGCTCGACCACCATCACGCTGGCGTTCGGCACATCAACCCCGACCTCAATCACCGTGGTGGCAATCAAAACATCCAATGCCTGTGTTTTAAACGCCTCCATCACCGCGCGTTTTTCAGCGGGTTTGAGTCGCCCATGTACCAATCCCACACGTGCATTGGGTAAAGCCGCTGTTAAATCTTCAAAAGTAGCAATCGCTGTTTGCAACTCCAAAGTCTCGGACTCCTCAATCAACGGACAGACCCAATAAATTTGTTTGCCTTGCTCAACATCTTGCGCAACCTTCGCCACGACCTCAGGGCGGCGACGCACATCAATCAGTTTGGTAACAATCGGCGTGCGATTCGGCGGCAACTCATCAATCACCGCCACATCCAAATCCGCAAAATACGACAACGCCAACGTGCGCGGAATCGGCGTGGCACTCATCATCAGCTGATGCGGTGCGTGTTCCTGCCCATCATTGAGCGAGCGCACCGCTTCTTTCATCTTGGTGCGCAAGGCAAGGCGTTGCTTGACACCGAAGCGATGCTGCTCATCAATCACCGCCAGCCCCAAATCATAAAAACGCACCGATTCCTGAATCAGCGCGTGCGTGCCCACGAGGATGTGCACCTCACCTTTTTCGAGCGCGTCATAGACGGCTTGCTTATTTTTTTTGGTCACACTTGATGCCAGCCACGCGACATTCACATGCAGCGGCGTGAACCATTCATGCAATTTGTAATACAACTGCTCGGCGAGAATCTCGGTCGGTGCCATCACCGCGCACTGTTTGCCCGCATCGACGCACTGCGCACACGCCAGTGCCGCGACCACGGTTTTACCTGAGCCGACATCGCCTTGGAGCAAACGGTGCATCGGCGTGGTTGTGCCCATATCCTGCGCAATCAACTGCCATGCGCGTTGCTGTGCGCCCGTCAAGTTAAAAGGCAATTGTGCCAAAAACGATACCAACACACCACCCGCCACACCCAATAATTTAGGCGCAACCTCCAAACGTCGCGCCATCCGCGCTTGATGAATCGAAATCTGCTGCGCCAACAACTCCTCAAACTTCAAGCGCGCCCAAGCCATGTGGTCGCGTTCGGTCAACGCCGAAGGATTGACCTCGGGCGGCGGCGCGTGCAACAAGCGAACCGCATCCATCAACGAGCCCCATTTAGGATTCAATACATTACTCGGTAAAATTTCTGGCAAAGCTACCGTGTCCAAAGCGCGAGCAATCAACTTGCGCCAAGTCGATTGCGACAAGCCCTCCACGGTTGGATACACGGGCGTGAGCGTGGCGGCGACAGGGGTGTTTTGCGCCACTTTTTCCACCCGTGGATGTATCATCTCCGTGCCGAAAAAACCGTGCCGCGCTTCACCCTTGACCCGCAACAATTGCCCCGCACGAAAATTTGCCAACATCGACGGATAAAAATTCACGTAGCGCAGTACCAACACCTCGCCAGAATCATCCTGCGTGGTCACCACCAATTGCCGACGCGGGCGAAACTTCACCTCATGTTCAATCACCGTCACCTGCACCTGCGCAAATTCGCCCAAACGCAAAGCAGACACAGGCGTGATGCGCGTCTCATCCTCATAACGCAAAGGCAGATGCAGCAACAAATCCGTGTCCGAGCGCACACCCGCGCGTGCGAGTTTCTCCGCCATCAGCGGGGTGATTTTGAGGGCTTTGGAAAAAGTGTGGCTGGGTGCGTTGGATATTGGCATGCGGGCATTTTACCGCAATCATGGTACACTATTCACCCTATAGCACGAACTGAATAGAAAGCCTTGTTATGAACCTCCCCCGTTTTTGGCGCGACGAACGTCTGCCGTTTATCGAAGCGCGCTCAATTGAAAACAGCCAAAAATTGGCGTATGACGAGCACAGTCACGACACATTTTCGATTGGTGCGATCACACATGGCGCAAACTTTTATCAAAACAGTTCGGTGCAGTATGAGGTTAGCACAGGCTCGGTGGTGATTATCAACCCGCACGATGTCCATGCGTGTAAATCGGTGGCAGGTGCATCTTGGTCGTATTTGATGCTGTTTGTCGATACCGCTTGGATGACGCGCTTACAAAATGATTGGGGCATTCACGAGCGCCCCCAGTTTCAACCATTCAACACACATTTGAGCACGAATGCGCGGCTATTTCAGGCTTTAGTGGATTTTCACACGCTCTTAGTGGATGATGGTCAAGATATCTTGTGCAAAGAAATCGCCTGCGTGGAATTTTTTGGTCTGTTAAATCATTTATTGCACAAACATCTAAGCACGAGCACCCCATTGCCCAACATCGCTCATCCGAGACTCAAAGATGCGGCGCATTTCATCGCCACACACTGCACAGAGTCTTTGCGTTTGGCCGACATCTGTGCATCGGCGCATTTAAGTCCATCATATCTGGTGCGTGCGTTCAAAACGCATTTTGGCTTGACCCCACACGCTTATTTACTCAATCAGCGCATACTGTTGGCACAAAAATTACTCAAACAGGGCAAAGCATCAATCGACATTGCCCACGAATTGGGCTTTGCCGACCAAGCGCATTTTCAAAGGGTCTTCAAACGCAAAGTTGCGGCAACACCACGTCAATACGCTATGCTGTGAGTCGATTGGGTTAAAAATTCTCCAACATTAGAAAACCTGCACTGACCAACAACAAAACCGCCAAAGTCCGATTCAGCCAACGTAAATAAATTGGATTGCGCACATAACGCGCCAGGTAAGCACCCACATACGCCCACACCGCCAGCGACAGATAACACACCACAAAGTAAATCAATGCAAACTGCACCACCAAAGACAGCGAACCATCAGAGGCATACGCGCCCATGCCTGCGACGGATGCCAACCACGCTTTGGGATTGAGCCACTGCATCAACGCACCCGACAAGTACGATGGACGACGCATCTGTTCGGCATCTCCAAGTTGCCCATTATCGCGCAGTAACTGCCATGCCAAATACACTAAAAACACCACACCTGCCCACTGCACCCAAACCGTAAATTTTGGAAATACTACCAATAACTTATTCAAACCCAAACCAATGAGCAGTAACAACAAAGTAAATCCAAATGTCGCACCCGACACATGGCGCATGGTGGCGCGAAACCCATGCGTTGCGCCTGCCGATAAAGACACGATGTTCACAGGACCAGGAGAAATCGATGCGGCTAAGGCAAAGGCGGACATGGATAAATAGAGTTGCAGATTCATATATGGCTTTCAATAACAATTGACCCCGCCATATTATGGATTTACAACGACCACATATTGAATAAAATAACCCAAATGTTCTCAAATATTTCTCAGGGTAAAGAAGCAAAGAGAAGCTCATCGCCCATTCGACAAGCGCAACACTACCCCATTTCTATCATCGGTGATGTAGAGTTTGCCTGATGGTACAGCACGCACTTCGGTCGGTGCGCCCATGGGTTGTGAGCCTTTGGCCACCCAATCGCCAATGACTTCTGTCATTTTGCCTGCGGGTTGACCTGCGGCATTGGCACTAAAAGCCACGAGTCTATGCCCTGTGTCACGATAGCCGTGCAACGCGACGAGGTATTGACCACGCAACGCGGCGATTTCACCACTGTCAGGGTAACGAATGATTCCGAGCGGCGCGCTGTGTGCGGGCAAGAGAACGGCGGGCGCAACCTTGTTGGTACAGGCTTTGGCATATTTGCTGTATTCGGGATTGACGCGGTTGTGGTCATAGCAGTATGGCCAACCGTAATCAGTATTTTGCGCCACCACATTGAGTTCATCGTGCGGCAGTTGTGCATCCGAGAGTTGGGCGTTGCTGCGATTGATAAAGTCGCGCCCGTTGTCGGTCACCACCAATTCACCTTTCGCACTCCACGCCATACCCATGGCATTGCGCAGTCCGCGCGCATAAACGCTGGTTTGGGGGCGATTGTTTTGCCAGCCTGTAACTTTCCAAACCGAGCCCGTGGCGCGTGCACCGACAGCCTCGGCGCAAGGGTATTTGGGTGCAGAGCCATCGGCGTTTTCGCAGTGGTCGGTCTGCGCACCCATGCTGATGTAGAGCGCGCCATCCTCACCGAACAGGATTTGTTTGAGCGGATGATTGCCGCCATCGGGCAGTTTGTCGATGACCACTTGCAGTGTATCTTTGATGGATTGGGGATTGATGCGAATGATGCGCGAGGCTTCGCCGATGTACACCCAGCCATCCGCACCGATTGCGATGCCATGCGGGCGGTCTAAATGATCCAACAATGTGGTGCGCTCAAAGTGGCCGTTTTGCCACAATAATCGGCTCAGTCGCCCACGCCCTTTGTCCCATGAACCCATTTCGGTGACGAGCAAGACATCATCCGCAAGTGGCAATACGCCGCGTGGCATTTTCAAGTCGCTCGCCACCACGCCCACGCACGTGCCCACTGGGGTTTTCAGATTGATTTTTGGCAATCCATCGCATGTGCCATTGGTGGGATAGGGATTGGCGGCCCACGCACTATGCGCGCTCGCCAAGCCAAACAACAGAGAAGACGTAAAAACCATTGTTTTCATGCGCACACCTCCAAAAAGCATAGGGGCAAAAACTGCCCCTATTGTTGTTGTTGATCCTTACAGCGTACCGTAGGAATGCAGACCCGACAAGAATATGTTCACGCCCAAAAAGGCAAAGCCCGTAATCAACAAGCCGACCAAAGCCCACAGCGCGCTGCGCGTACCGCGCATCCCCGCCATCAAGCGCAGGTGCAACCACGCCGCGTAGTTGAGCCAAACAATCAATGCCCAAGTTTCTTTGGGATCCCAACTCCAGTATTTGCCCCAAGCATCTGCCGCCCAAAATGCGCCGAGAATCGTGGCAATGGTGAAAAACACAAAGCCGATGGCAATTGCTTTGTACATGATGTCATCGAGCACGGCAAAGTCAGGCAAGCGCGTCGCCAATTGTTTGCGCCACAACAATATAAAGCCAACAATCAGCAAGCCCGTACCAAAGTACATCGCCCAGTAGGTCGAGAGGTATTCTGCGGTGATGCCTTTGCGAAACACCATCGGCTCAATAAACAAACATGCACCGAGCACCCACAAAACAATCGTCAAAGTTTTGGTGCGTTTGGCGTGTTGCGCTTGCATCCCTGCCAAGATTTGGGGTGCATTGGCATCGGTTACCGCTGGCAACGCGCCCGATGGGCTGTAACTGGCTTGGAATGCCGCGGGCAAATGGGCAAATGGCATACCAACAAATTTCACCAAATATGCAAAACCCACCATCGCCGCAATCGAGAACGTGCCGTAGCCAACAAAATTCGCAGGCACATGGATTTTCATCCACCACGATTGTAGAGCGGGAATCAGCGGTTTGATTTCTTGCTGACCGCGTTCAATGCTGTACCACAACAAAAACCCAACCGCAGCCACCACCACCAACATGACAAAGGCACCCAGCTGTTTGGTTTGATAGTGTTCTTCGTAATACAGATAAAATACCGTGGTCAATAAAGCGAATAGAATGAATACTTCATACAAATTCGACACGGGGATGTGTCCCACATCAGGCGCAATCAAATAACCCTCATGCCAGCGCACCGCCAGTGCCGCCGTACCCGCAATCAAACCTGCAAAAGTCAATTTGCTACCGAGCCAACTCATGGTGGTCGCACGCGGCCAAATCAAACCGACCCAATACGCCAACGTACCCAAAATAAACAACACACTCATCCACATCACCAAGGGCTGACTGGCAAACATGTATTTCAAACCAAAGCCCGTTTCACCGCGTGCCAAATCGCCCGCATACATCGCGACCGCACCGAGTGAAATCACCGCCACCCAGCCAAACACCCACTGCAAAGGTCGCCAAAACCATGCCAAAGCAATAATCGACAGCACAGAAAACACCAGAATCACTTTTTCATAGATGTCCATCAATTGCATATTTTTCAACGCACCGTAACTAAATAAAGCGATGGTCAACAATGCAAAGACCACATCGCGCAGATTCAACCGACTGAGAAACGATGGGTTTTCTCTGTGTTTGGATTGATGTGCCGACAAATCAATCGGGGTTAAATTCGGTGCATTGGATGTTGAACTCATGGTGTGCCTCAATATTCAAAAACAAGTGTGGTGGTGCAAAAAATAAAATGGGATGATTTCAAAACTTCTCGTCAATCGTTCGTCATTGCGGCGCAATAAAGCAATCTCTACCGTGTCACCACAGAAAAACCCGCTGGATTGCCACGCCTCGAGAAAACCATTCGAGGCTCGCAATGACGGTTGCTTGTTCGTGCGAGCATAAAAATCAACTCGAGGTTTCAGTCTGCATGGCTTGCTTCATCTGTGCCCAGTGTTGCTGGTAATCAAAGGTTCGGCGGGTACTGCTCATGGCCATCGTCACGGTATTTTCGCCCGCCTCGTTCGGCGTAATGTGCAGCCAAATCCGTCGTTCACGAATAAACGCCATCGCCAACGTACCCAGCACCAACATCACAGAACCCAAATACACCCACCATTGCCCCGGTGAGCGCGTGGCTTGCAAGCCCGATGCCTGCTTGATGTCCATCCCCGACAACTCAACCAGCACGGGCGAACCAAAACGTTGAAACTCCGACAAACTGTACAAAGACATGCGAATAAATTTTTGATGTTGCTCATCCAAAGTGCGAGCGGGCAAGTTTTCTTGTGCACGCACCATTTGCAAACCATCCCACAAAGTCTCTTCCAACACGCGCACCAAGGATGTGGCAATTTTATCACGCTCAGCCTCAGGAACGGTGGATTCAATTTGCTGTCCCAAACCCTGCAAACCACCCGTGGCAAAAGTCGTTAGGGTTCTCTCAATGCCTTGGGTCATCTGCTGCGCGCTGACACCTGCAGTCGGATGTGATTGTGCATACCGTTGAGCGATTTTCATGCGTGCGCCCTCATCTGCCAACGCCGCGCGCAAACGCATAAAATCCGCCAAGCCCACATCGGCATCGGCAGGAATGCGGAAATATTGATAATCTTGCTCCAAACTATCGCGTCGCGCGGTAATAAACACAGGCGCATCATCCAATATCACGGGCGAAGCGTATTGCACATATTCAACCGCATTGCCCGCATCATCGCGCAACACATAGGTCACGCTTGCGCCAAAGTTTTGAAATTGTTTGGTTTCGCCTTTGGGGTTCATGGCATGGGTAAATGCTTCGGTGGTTGAGCCTTTGGCATTCTCATTGGTTGGGAACACATTGATGGGTTTAAAACCGCGCCATTCCAATTTGTATTTTTTTGTGCCAAAAGGAAATTCACTCTGACCACCAACTTGCGCATCAATGTTTTTGCTCACGGTTTGCGCGCCAAATAAAGGGTGTACTTTCAAATGCATGATGGAGTCATTGGCATCAAAGTTGGCTTGGTACAAAGCCACACCTTTGTAGCGCAAAGGATGATTGACGCTGATGGTTTGTGAAAATTCTTCGCCCGTGGTTTTGTCCTTGATGGTCACGTCCGATGCAAACAATTTGGGCATTCCCGTGCTGTAATATTCCACATTGAATTTATCCAAACGCACCCAAAAAGGCAAGTCTTGTAATAAATACGAGTTCTGGTCATAGGTCAATTCGACGAAATCCACACTGCGTCCCTCAGAAATACGCACCGCACCGCGGTAACTCAGGGTTGAATTTGACAACAAACCACTGGCAGGGACTTGTGGATACGCCACCATATTGGTCAAGGGCTTTTTGCCCATAAACAAAACCTGCGCACGGATGGACAATTCTGAATCGAGCAGTCCACCCAAGCAAATCACCACAATTGCCAAGTGCGTCAGGATATAACCCAAACGGTTATAGCGACCCCGTTTGGCGGCAAAATAAACATGGGTTTGCCCATCGCCGCTGTCCTGACTGGCACGCGCTTGATAACCCATGCGCTCAAACAATTGCGCCACACGCGTGGTCAACTCATGTGTATTTAAAGGACTGTGCCACTGCGCGTGTTCGGGCATGTGGCGCAAACTATTGGTGCGGTTGTGCAATTTGTACGCACGCATGTCGTGCAGCATTTTCGGGGTATTGCGTATCAAACAGATGCTGGTTGAAGCCAATAAAAACACCAACATCACCAAGAACCACGCTTGGTTGTACACATCGTGCATCCCCAAAGCTGCAAAAACACCTGCCCAAAACTCACCAAATTTATCGACATAATTTAACTTGGATTCGTTTTGTTTGATGATGGTGCCAATCGCGCTGGCAATCGCCACAATTGTCAAAATACTTACCGCAAAACGCATCGAACCCACAAAATCCCATAGGCGCGCGGCAAAGGAGCCGTGGTCAGAGGTTGCACGTTTGGATTCAGAGAGACGAGCAGAATTCATGGGACATATTTCATAAAAATCGGGCGGTTATTCGCCGCCCGATGGTATCGTTTGATTGTGTGCTTTATATGTATCACACTGGTTGCGAGGTTAAAAAATCAACGAACACCCGCCATGTAATCTGCCACTGCTTTGATTTCAGTGTCAGTTAATTTCTTCGCAATGTCTTGCATTTGGTTGGCAGGACTATTTTTGCGTTGATCTTCACGGAAAGCTTTGAGTTGAACTTCTGCGTAATCGGCAAATTGACCCGATACACGTGGGTATTTATTTGGAATACCCGCACCCGTTGGGCTGTGACAACCCGCACAGGCTGGCACACCTTTGCTCGGAATGCCACCACGGTAGATGCCCATACCCAAAGTTGGGTTCACGCCTTTTGAAGTTTCTGGAACCAGTTTTTGTGAAGCAAACCACATTGCCAAACTTTTCACGTCATTGGCATATTGTTTCGGGTCGGCCGAGAGCAAAGCCACTTGCCCCTTCATGATGGCATTGTCACGAACGCGCTCGTCAGGGTTTTCTTTCTTCGCTTGGGGTGACACGGTTATGAAATCCATCAATTGTTTTTCGAGATACGCTGGATGTTGACCTGCCAATTTCGGTTGTAAAGGTACTGCGCTATTGCCATCCGCCATATGACATGCGGCGCACAAACCCGCTGCAATCGCTTTACCACGTTCAACACCCACGGGCATGGCTTCAACTGATTTGATGTCAAATGCCGCTGCAGGAGTAACTGCCGCTGGGGTGGCGGCATCTGCTGCTGGAGCAGTTGCCGCAGGAGCGGTCGCCGCTGGTGTCGCTGCTTGTTGAGCAATGGCGACACCCGAAATCGCTGCGACAATGCCCGCCGCTACTAAAAGATATGCGTAAGAACGTTTCATAATCAGAACCTATACCTATAAGTTGAGTAAACTCAAAATGGATGTGGTGCATTTTGTGTCACAATGGCGACCAATGCGCGCGGCGCAATCTTTCACCGCCTTACATTTGCCACGATTGTTACAAAATTGCCGTAATATTCAACGGGCATTGTACAATACTGTAACCAATAAACCAAGACGCAAGCGCAATTCTTGTGCGAATTATGTGCTTTTTTTTAATCAAATATTGTGGTTTTATCCCTTTAGAAAGTTATGAATGTCTATTCTGCACCACAGTGAGTTTTTTACCACAGTCAATCATTATGCAGATTTGCCCAAAGCACCTTTCCCTGAAATTGCTTTTGCAGGTCGCTCCAATGCGGGCAAATCCAGTGCCATCAATGTGTTGTGCAATCAAAAACGTTTGGCATTCTCGAGCAACACCCCCGGACGGACGCAACACATCAATTATTTCACTGTCGGTCGGCGCGGCGAAACCTATGGTTATTTGGTGGATTTACCAGGCTATGGCTATGCCAAAACCCCTTTGGCGGTCAAAGACCATTGGAATCGTTTGCTGTCGGCTTATCTGCAAGAGCGCGACCAACTCAAAGGCTTGGTGCTGATGATAGACATTCGCCGTGGTTTGACCGATTTGGACATCCAAATGATTCAGTGGTTCGTGCCTTTGGCGCGACCGATTCACATTTTGCTCACCAAATGCGACAAACTGACCAACAACGAGCGCAATAAAACCCTATTCGCGGTGCGCAAGCAATTGACGGATTTGGCGGGCGAATGGGGCACGGTGCAATTGTTTTCCTCCACCAACCGCATTGGGCTCGAAGAAGCGGGCGAAATCATCGGTGGCTGGATTATGCAAGCCCAGCCCGAGCAAGCAACGCCCGAATTGGATGGTGCGCAGTAAACACCGTGCACCGTTGATTGTGAGTTTTAATTTAAATCATTATGAAAATCAGCAAACGCAAATCCTTATCATTACAAACGCGGCAAGTACAAAAACCACGCAACCCACTGGTTGCCGCGGCATTGTTGCGGCAAGCGGGCAGCCACCGCCGCAGCAATAAATCCTTGCGTGCCCAACACAAGCAAAGCGTCCTTCGCACCATCCACGAGGCAGACCCACATGAATAATACAAACACAACCACAGCGAACCACAGCATTTCTTTGTCCACAGCGCAACTCATGGAGATTCGCGACCAAATGGTTGCTGAGATTGCCCAAGGTTTGGCTCAACCCAATCAAACGATTAAGGCATTACCAGCTTTCACCCGCTTACCCGAGACGTTACACGATGGTGAGGTGGTGGTTTTGGATGCGGGCGGCACGAATGTACGCGCTGCGCAGATTGCCTTTCACCAAAACGAAGTGTCCTTTGTCCAACCCAAACGACGCGATGAAACTCTTATGAGCCAAGCCCAAGAAGTCGGTGCGATTTCAGCCGAGGTGTTTTTTCAACGCCAAGCGGATTTGGTGCATCAGGTTTGTCAGCAACCCGAGTTTGATTTGGGCTATTGCTTCTCCTACCCATCAACCAATACACCCGATGGCGACGCGCAATTGGTCACTTGGACCAAGGGCATTAACGTCGAAAACGTGGTTGGTCGCTCTTTGCGCGAGTTGATTGCCAAAGCGATTGCCAATAACCAGCAAACCGCACGCAAAATACCTGTGCTCAACGATACGGTCACCACATTATTGGCGGGTGCTTGGCTGGCGGACTGCGATCAATACATAGGTCTCATTGCGGGAACAGGGCTGAACGCAGCAGCGTTTTACCCCGTCAGTCAAATCACCAAACTGACTCGTGAGGAAAAACAAGGTTGGTCAGAGTCTGACCTGATGGCAGTGAATTTGGAAATCGGCAACTTTCATCCAAAATTTTTAAGCTCGTTTGATGAGGCACTCAACGAGCAACGCATCCACGACAACCCAAATAAACAACGTTTGGAAAAAGCCGCATCAGGTCGCTACATCGCCCCCCTATTTGGGCAAGTGGTCGGTCGCGAGGTGTGCATGAATTTACCTGCCGAATACGCTTTTGACCCCGATGATATTCAATCCCATGCGGGTATGGTGGCAAATTTACGCGATTACCCAGACCCACACATTGCGCAAGCGGCGCGCGCAGTGATTAAGCGCAGCGCGGACTTAACCGCTGTGGTGTTGGCGGCGATTATCAAAGGGCAAAATGCCGATAATTCTGATGAACGCACCATCACCACTGGGATTTTAATTGAGGGTACGCTGTTTTGGAAAACCCAAGGGTATAAAGAACGCGTGGAACAACAATTACGCCAACTCATCCCCGCGCACATCACGCCGCAGTTTTTGCACAATGATTTGGCGGTGCAAACCAATTTTATTGGTGTCGGTTATGCGACTTTGGCGATGGGCAATCGGCTATAAAGAGGCAATGACCTTGATTGAATCCATATCAAACTTGCCCAATGGGTGGGTGCAAATGGCACAAGAATCTCACCACTTTTGTGCAAATTTTCGCCACAAACCCATTATAATACCGCTCATCATTTCTACAACCGCACACACATTTCAACCAAGGTCTTTATGGACGGCTTTGTATCCAGTTTGTTAGCCAGCGTTTTACTTGCATCCATCCCTCTCATCGTCGCAGGCATGGGCGAGTTGCTCGCCGAAAAATCTGGCGTGCTCAATTTGGGGGTTGAGGGCATGATGTTGCTCGGCGCGGTCTCGGCATTTGCGGTCGCGCTCAATACGGGCAACGCCTCACTGGGTATGCTTGCAGGCACTGTGACGGGCGGTTTGGCGGCGTTGTTGTTCGCGTTTTTGGTGCTGCGTTTATTGACCAACCAGACCGCGACAGGCTTGGCATTAACCATCCTCGGCACAGGTTTATCTGCACTGTTCGGCGTCAAATATGTCGGTTTATCGGTGGCAGGGTTTGCGCCTGTGGCAATTCCTTTTTTGTCCAAATTACCTTTGCTCGGAGAACTATTTAATCAAAGCATCCCTGCATATTTGGGCATTACGCTGTGCGTGGTGTTTGGCGTTTTACTCTTCAAATCCAAATTCGGTTTAACTGTGCGTGCGGTCGGCGAATCGCCCACTGTGGCACACGCCATCGGCTATGATGTACTCAAAATCCGTTATGCGATGACTATTTTGGGCGGTGCAATGGCGGGCTTTGCGGGCGGGTTTGTGGCTTTGGTACAGTTTAAAGCGTGGCAAGAAGGCATCACGGGCGGCGTAGGCTGGATCGCCGTGGCTTTGGTGGTATTTGCTACTTGGCATCCAACTCGTTTGATTTTAGGAGCTTTGTTGTTTGGCTTGATGCGCTCACTCGGCTTTGCCGTACAAGCCGCCAATCAGCCAATTCAAGATTGGTTGATGGGACAATCAGGCTGGATGAAGTCTTTGGCATCATTTATGACCAATGTGCAGGTGCTCAACGCCCTGCCCTACGTGGCAACGGTGGTGGTGCTGTGCTGGATTTCGCGCGATTGGCGCAAGATTCGCATGAACGCACCGATGTCGCTGTCGCAACCGTTTTTACCGTAGTTGTTTGTTTGCATGATTTATTATTAACTCACTGGAGTATTCACATGGCATTTACCCATACCCTTGGTCGTAGCGTGGCATTTGCGGCCTCAATCATCACCGCACTGACCTTGAGCGCGTGTGGTGGCTCAAAAGAAGCCACCAAACCGACTGCTGCCGCACCTGCTGCGACCGCAGGCAAAGAAGTCAAAGTGGGCTTCGTTTATGTCGGCCCTGTTGGCGATGGCGGCTGGACGTTTGCCCATGACAATGGTCGCAAAGCGATGATTGAAAACCTACAAAAAGAAGGCATCACCGTCACCACCCAACAGGTCGAATCGGTCAAAGAAGGTGCGGATTCTGAGCGCGTGATTCGTGATTTGGTCGCCAAAGGCAATCAAATTATTTTCACCACTTCATTCGGCTACATGGATTCAACCTTAAAAGTGGCGCAAACCACGCCGAATGTGTTCTTTTTCCATGCCACAGGCTACAAAAACGCACCCAATATGGGCACCTACGCGCCGCGCACCTATGAGTCAGCATATTTGGCGGGCGTATTGGCAGGTAAAATGACCAAATCCAATACCTTGGGCTTTGTCGCTTCGGTGAAAATCCCCGAAGTGATTCGCAACATCAATGCCTACACATTGGGTGCGCGCAGCGTCAATCCTGCGGCAAAAACCAAAGTGGTGTTCACAGGCTCATGGTTTGATATGAACAAAGAACGCCAAGCCGCGGAAAGTTTGATTGGACAAGGCGCGGATGTGTTGTTACAAAACACCGATTCTCCTGCTGTATTGAAAACCGCTGAAGAAAAAGGCGTGTATGCGTTTGGTTGGGATTCCAACATGAAAGCCTACGGCCCTAAAGCACATTTGGCTTCGGCTGTGATCAACTGGGGGGATTACTACACACAAGCGGTTAAAGAAGCCATGTCAGGCAAAATCAATACCGCCGACCAATGGAAAGGCGTTGCCGATAAATGGGTCGATTTGGTCGATATCAACAGTGCGGTTCCGGCCGATGTCAAAACTTTGGTTGAAAGCAAAAAAGCCGAATTGGCCAAAGGCGGTAAAATTTTCGTTGGTCCATTGAAAGACCAAAAAGGCGTGGAAAAAGTCGCTAAAGACAAGGCACTGGATGACAAAGAGCTGGGTGGTTTGTCTTGGTTGGTGGAAGGCGTAGAAGGCAGTTTATAAGTCCGTAACATGCCAACAAAAGCCGCCAGCAGATTGCTGGCGGCTTTTTTGTAACACTTTGTTACAACACAACACATCTGTGTGGCATATAATCAACCGAACGATGTTATATCACTGAGGCTTCTATGACCCATCCACACATTGTATTTGCTGAAGATGATTTGAGTTTGGCACAGTTGATTCAAACCTTCCTCGAACGTAACGATTTGAAAGTCACATTGGTACACGATGGTAAGGAGGTAATAAAAACCGTTGAACGCGAACAGCCTGATTTGGTGCTGCTTGACATCATGTTACCGAATTTAGACGGCTTGTCAATTTGTCAACAACTGCGCACACTCTATAACAAACCGGTTGTTTTATTCACTGCCAACGATACCGAAGTCAAGCATATTTTGGGATTGGATTTGGGCGCAAATGACTACATCATCAAAACCACCCCACCGAGCATTTTACTCGCGCGTATTCGCGCACAGTTACGACAGTACGCGCTGAACGGCGAGGTCGAACAGCAGCCCGCCACTACAAAATCCGCACCAGCCAAATTAACCATCGGCACACTCACAATCGACCCAACTTGTCGAGATGTCTCATTAGCGGGAACACATATCGTTTTATCAAGCACTGAGTTTGATTTGCTGTGGTTATTGGCATCAAATGCAGGGCTAATCTTAAGCCGAGATGACTTGCTTAAAAGCCTACGCTCAATTGATTACGATGGTTTGGATCGCAGCGTTGACATCAATATTTCACGCCTGCGCAAAAAACTGGGCGATGATGCGATCGAACATCGTCGCATCATTACTGTACGCAACAAAGGTTATTTGTTGTCTCCACATGCTTGGAATACCTAAATGAGACGAGTATTCATCCAGTTTTATCTCATTTTGGTGGGATTTTTTGTCGCAGTGATTGTCTGCCTTGGGCTGTTTTATAAAAAGGCCATAGACGATGTGAGTGAAAATTACTTGGGCGATTTATTAACCACGGTATTGACGTTGATTGAACAAGATTTGCAAAACCGCCCACAAGAAGAATGGCCGCTCATCCTAAAAAATTTCCACTTGGATACCGATTTTGATTTAGATATTGATCCTTTATCTGCGTATGAATTGGACAAGGACTCATGGGATGCACTCTCACGGGGACAGATTGTTTACCTACCGACCGAACAAACGTATATCGAACAAATTAAAAACAGTAATTATCTATTATCCGTGGGTCCTATTAGTTATTCGTATTTTCTCAAGCAATTGCGTTGGGTTGATTTGGTCATGTTGTTTGGGGTTATTCTGTCTTTATCCATTCCTGTTTATGCTTGGCTACGCCCACTGTGGCGCGATTTACGCAGTATTGAAACAGCAGCCAAACAGATTGGCACGGGACAGATGGACGCGCGCGTTCAATTGGCTGAAAACTCCACCGTTTACCCAATTGGGCAAGCTTTTGACAGCATGGCGGACAATATTAAAATTCTAATGGAACAACAAGAAACCCTGATGCAGGACATTGCGCACGAAATTCGAACGCCATTGGCACGACTGCGCTATCGGCTGGCACTCATATCCAATACCGATGACACAACACTTGACCATGACGTCACTGAAATTGAACACCTAATTGATGAGCTATTATTTAAAGCCAAAGTGGATGCGCAAGCACCCACTCAAAATATCAATCAACCGTTTAACGCCGAAACATGGTTAAATCACTGCGTCAATCAAGCACAGATAACCACATCATCCGACATCCAATGGACGGTACACTTTGCATTAGGCACGTCTTTGTGCCGAGGGGATGAACACTTATTGACCCGCGCGCTCACCAATTTGTTAAACAATGCCAAACGCTTTGCGCAACATCAAATCGTCGTGTCACTCACCGAATCCACCCAACACTACAGACTCAGTGTCGCAGACGATGGCGTTGGCATTCCCGAGGAGCAAGTGCACAATATTTTTCAACCTTTTTACCGTTTGGATCAAAGCCGCAGCCGACAAACAGGTGGTTACGGCTTGGGTTTGGCCATAGTCAGCAGCATTGCCAAACTGCATCATGGTAGCGTGCAAGTCACTCGTAGTGAGTTGGGTGGTGCGTTGTTTAGTATTGTTTGGCCCAAGTAACCCCTTAAAACCACTGAAATAAACGTTTTTGTTTGATACATTCAGTTACAAAACCCAACATTTCAACAACAGACAAGTAAAACAGGCGGGCATAGAATGGCACTCAAGAAAGCAAACATTGTTTTCTTGTTTAATTAAGCGTTTTATAAACTTTAATTTTTAAAAAGGATACTGCCATGAAAAAATTGTTCGCTATCGTTCTTGCTTCTGTATTTGGTTTGGCTACTGTTACTGCTTTCGCTACAACGCCAGCAGCACCTGTAACAACTGCTGCCGCTGCTACTGCACCAGCTAAAGCCAAAGTAACCCACAAACGCCACCACAAAAAAGCCCACAAAGCGACCGTTGCAAAAAAAGTTGAAGCAGCACAACCAGCTAAAAAATAATTTTTAGTGATTTGCACATTCAAAAGGCCTTACTCATGCAAGGTCTTTTGTTTTATGGACATCATCACTCTGATTTTTATATTTGTAGTCATGTGAGGTTGTTAAAAATTTCAAGGAATTTACAACTGTATTTTCCTTTACAATACCCACATGAATTCAAATTACTTATCAATCGCCCTTAACTTGGCTCAACACGCCATAGGGCTGTCTTCACCCAACCCTCGAGTCGGTTGTGTGTTGGTGCACAACCAGCAAATCCTTGGACAAGGTTTTACCCAAGCCACAGGGCAAGCGCACGCCGAAGTCATGGCGATACGCGATGCGCAAGCACAAGGCCACAATACGATTGGCGCCACCGCATATGTCACACTTGAACCTTGTAGCCACCACGGGCGCACACCCCCCTGTGTTGATGCACTGATACAGGCTCAGGTGGCACATGTGATGGTCGCATGTCTTGACCCCAACCCACAGGTCGCAGGACAAGGTGTGGCAAACCTACGTGCGGCGGGCATCCGCGTCGATATCTTGCCCACAGAGCACCCCATCGCCCAAGCAGCGCATGAATTGAACATCGGTTTTATGACCCGTATGACACATGGCAAAGTATTCACCCGGATGAAATGGGCGCAGAGCGCAGACGGCAAAACCGCCCTGCTCGATGGACGCAGCCAGTGGATTACTGGCGAAGCCGCGCGCATGGATGGACATCAATTCCGTGCGCGTGCCGATGCCATCGTCACGGGCATTGGCACTGTGTTGCACGACAATCCACAGTTGAATGTACGCGGCATCCATATAACCCATCCACCTGTAAAATATATTGTCGATACTTGGGCACAAACCCCCACGGATGCAAAATTATTTGCCGATGGCAAGGTATGCATCGTATGCGCGGATATACCTGCGGAACATCCTATGGCGAGTTTATTGGCCGCACGTATTGAACTGCTCCAACAATCGCACGACAATCTGAGCATCTTACCTCTACCCACACACAGCATCGTCGATCCGAATAGCAACATCACCCATGAACGCATTGACTTACCTCAATTGTGGCAACACTTTGCTCATCAACCATTCAATGAAATTCACGTTGAAGCAGGTGCGACCTTGAATGCCGCTTTGTTGGAGCAAGGTTTGGTCGATGAAATCCTGATGTACCTCGCGCCACGCGTGGTCGGCGTGGGTGTGCCGACCGCACAGTTTTCTCCCGACACAAATTTAGACAATTTGACGCAAAATGGCGCATGGCGTTGGGTCGATATGGATTTATTGGGCGATGATGCACGACTGATTTTGCGCAAGAAATGAACTCAACACAGTTCAAAATTCTCGTACTGGGCGTGAATGTAATAGGTTGCAAATTAAAAATTTCGATTCACATCAGGTTGCGAATCCGAAAGAGATTTTTTCCAAGCGTTGAATAACCTGCGTTCAAAACCTTGTCCATTTAAACTAATTGAGCCACGGCTATCCACATATAAGAAATCAGAACCTTCGTATTGACAACTTCCTTGCTTGATTTTAGAACACCAATACATATAGCGACCAAATCTACCTTCGTCATTATCCACACTCGGAGAGCCATATTTCTCAAGTGCGGCACCTACAAGTTGTGAACGTGCTTTATCTATATCATCATACCCACCGATACCATATTCCACCTTGTAAGCAACTATAGTGTTATCGACGCTGTATGGAAAATTAGAAGTAAACCAAACAAAAATTGACGAGTGCTCATCCTTAGAATTTGCTAAAACTTGACGGGTAACATTAACACCTAATTTCTCATCCAGCCCATCATTTGTGTCATAGATTACAAAATTTTTTTCTTCCAACACTTTTTTAACCTGCTCCAACCCCATACCAATCTTAATACCCGCCACATCCAATTGCATTACATCCTTGCCACCTCGATTCAATTCTAATGAATTTATATCGACACCAACAACCGAACTTAAAATATCCGATAACACCCCGCCCAAACTCAAATCTTTTGCGTGGGCGAACAATGGGGCACTGGATAGACACAGAACCATCAACCAATTTTTGGCTTTCATAATATTCCTTATTTCAAAATTATTGACCAATTAAATGCTCATAACCTGATCTTGCATTTTCACAAAAAGCATCTCGCCCATTACGTTCAATATCGCCCTTAATGACACTCAACATTTCTTTTGAAAGAGTGTTCACCTGATCTTGAGAAAGGATTGCTCGACAGTTCGCTTGGTCGTAAGACTTCATAATGGACTGCTTTACTCCCCCATCGAATTCACATACATTTTCTAACAATCCATTAAACATTCCGCCCTTTAGTAAATACATACAATTACCCTCAGGCGTTCCATCAGACCTATTCTCAGATTCTTTCTGAAACCCGTCCAAGGTGCTTTGATAACCCGCCAGACCAATCGCAGCTTCAAACTCTTCTTCCAATTGACTGCAAATCTTCTCTTTTGTTGTAAAGTTGCTTCTCCAATAAGGTTTTTTGTGTAGTGCTGGTCTTTCCCTGCGGGTTGCATTCTCCAAAGCATAAATATTCAACATTCGAGTTAATATGGCGATATTAACCATGTTGGGATTTTGACACAAAACAGCATGCCCTTGAGAAACCCGCCTATCATGGCAGGGAGAAGGGATGTCACCATAGAAGTCATTCATATCAATTAAACCTGCATCAACTGTACGGTCATCTATTCCACAGGTCGTACCTGCCATCAAACCAGTTGAGCCCAATAACCCAACGAGTACCATTACATTTTTGATTTTCACAATTTTCCCCGTGTTGTTAGCGGCTTAAATAACTCAATCTATCTTGCGTCATACGCGTATCACATTCAAGTGCTTCTTTTGCTGAAATAAATTCAGTTTCTGTTTGCGGTTGGGGTGTGTTTTTGTTGTTTGGCTCACCACAACTCACTTTCTTTTGTGCGACCCATGCTTTTTGCTCCTGCAACAGTTGATTTTGTAAAAAAGTTGGTAACAGTTTCCATCTCGTATTTATGGCATCGCGCGTAGTTTGATTATTTTCTTTGGCTAACAGATAATTTTGCTTGGCTAAATTTAAAGCATTTTGTTCTTCTTGTGCTTTTTTAATCTCAATGTCACCTTTGATTTCCTTTGCTTTACTCTCCAAAGGGTTGAGAACTAAAATCATAGCGATATTACGGGCTTTATCAGTGATATCAGAGGAATTCATCACCAAATTTTTACCATCATCGGTCGGTTGAATGTCAAAAGTCGTGTTTTTACTTAAAGCATTGGCATCAATCTCAAAACCCTTTTTGCCTAATTGTTGGCGAATGGGTAATACGTAATCAGCTCCCAACCTGACATCAGCCCCATTTTGTGACGCGTCATATAAATTTTGTCTGGTGTTTTCGCTTACTTCCAACAAGTCATTGGGTAATGTAATTTTTATTTTTGCATCACAGGTTTTTTTCGTGCTGTTCGGGTCACTCATTGCTGTGCGCACTTGTTCCAATTGGTATTTAAGCAACCCAGTTAATGAACGCGCTTGCGACTCATCAACAGCAAAACCACCAAATTCATTTTTGCTACTCATTAACTTGACTATTTCTTTGTTCATTATGTCGGCATATAGTGAGCTGGTCTCCTCAGCATCACAAGAAGCTTGCTTTTTGGTTAAACCACACGACGATAATAACAACATCAGGATGACGACGAGTTTTTTCATTTGCAATTTCCTTCAAAGTTTATGTCAATGACAACTTAAGGTCACATACTGCCAAATAATAACATGTTATACATCACTATTGTCTAATTTAACACATCTAAAAAGTGGTTATTGTTGCGGATTTGTCTTGTGATAATTCGCCTTTATGAGCAAACTCGCATGACAAAAGCAAATAACGCAATTGGGCAACAGATTCGGCGACTTCGCAAGGCGCGTCTTCGCTCGCAAGAGGTTTTATCCGAGCAAATCGGGATAGACCCAAAATCATTAGGTCGAATTGAAAAAGGGGATTATTATCCTGCTTTGGATACGTTAATGCGCTTGTCCAAGGCTTTGGATGTTCCGTTACGCGATTTCTTTCCTATTTCGGAACAAACACCAGAAAACCCATTGGCATCCGAGATGCGCCACGCACTGATTGATTTTGTATATTCGGCAAATGAAAGTGATTTGCTAAGTTTGTACAAATATTATGTCAAACTTATAGGTGAAAATCCTAAATAAGCCATCGCTTACTAACAACTAAATCTCAAACCTTGCACTCGATAAATTGCCCGCAGACACTGATTTCAACGCACTGACCCAGCGTTTCGCAGGCAGTGCGTATTCACTCTTGACCGCATCTGCACGCGCGTACAATTCGGCCCAATCTTTCACAATCGGCTCACCTTTGAATGCCAGCGCGATGCGGTTGCCCTCGTGAATTTCGGGTAAAGCCACGACGCGGTGGTTGAATGCTTGGTTGAGGTGGCGCATGTTTTTCTCAAAACTCGGGTGGTCGCCGAATAAGTTGATGGTCGCCATGCCCGTGTCTTTGAGTGCATTAAAACAATCGGTGTAAAACGCCACAGAATCGCACACGGGACCACGCGCAGACGCATCGTATAAATCGATTTGCAACACATCAAATACACTGACCTGCTCGGCAACCCATTGGGCGGCATCTGCCTGCACGACCTCAATGCGCTCGTCCATCGGCAGACGAAACATGCCATAGCACGCCGCAATCACATCGGGGTTGAGTTCCACCACGGTCGAATGCGTGTGGGGTAAATATTTGTAGGTGAATTTGGTGAGCGAGGCACAACCCATACCCAGTTGCGCGACTTTTTTCGGCGCATCCATAAACAATAAATACGCCATCATCATGCGCGCGTATTCAAGCTCTAACTTAAACGGGCGGCGCATATTCATCGCGCCCTGCACCCACGGCGTGCCGAAATGTAAATAGCGCACATCGCCGATTTCAGAGAAGGTCACGGGCTCTTTTTGGTAACGGGTTTTGGTGGGTTTTGATTTCATCTTGGGTTATCTTATGGTGTGTCACTGCGGGTTTGACCCGTAGTCTCAAGTCATTTATCCCATCTTTTTTGGATTGCGGTGAGGTTGTTGCCCCGCCCGCAATGACAATAAACCACGTATAATACGCGTTATCCTTTTATTTTTCGACCACTCACTTCATATTTTGAGGACAACATGGCACAACATCATTCATTGCTTATTTTAGGTTCGGGCCCAGCGGGCTATACGGCCGCAGTTTACGCAGCGCGCGCCAATCTCAACCCCACCCTCATCACAGGCTTGGAGCAAGGCGGTCAGTTGATGACCACCACCGATGTGGAAAACTGGCCTGCGGATGCCGACGGCGTGCAAGGTCCTGAACTCATGGCGCGTTTTCAAGCACACGCAGAAAAATTCAACACGCACATGATTTTCGACACCATCCACACCGCCCATTTGACTGAAAAACCCATGCGTCTGGTCGGCGATGCAGACGAATACACCTGCGATGCGCTGATTATCGCGACAGGCGCATCGGCGCAATACCTCGGCATTCCGTCCGAAGAAACTTTTGCGGGACGCGGTGTATCAGCATGTGCCACCTGTGATGGCTTTTTCTACCGTGGTAAACCCGTTGCCGTGGTCGGCGGTGGCAACACGGCGGTTGAAGAAGCCTTGTATCTGGCGAACATCGCCAGCCATGTGACGTTGATTCACCGCCGTGACACCTTCCGCGCCGAGCCGATTTTGGTCGATCGCATGATGAAATTGGTCGCTGAGGGCAAAATCACTTTGGAAACCAATCAAGTTCTGGATGAAGTTTTGGGTGATGAGACAGGCGTGACGGGTGCACGTTTGAAACAGTTTAATGGCGATGCCACCAAAGAAATCAAGGTAGATGGTGTGTTCATCGCGATTGGTCACAAGCCAAACACCGATATTTTTGCAGGACAAATCGACATGGAAAACGGCTACATCAAAACTCAATCGGGCACGCAAGGTAACGCCACTGCAACCAATATTACAGGCGTATTTGCTGCGGGTGATGTGCAAGACCACATCTATCGCCAAGCCATCACCAGCGCGGCAACGGGCTGTATGGCGGCATTGGACGCGCAGCGGTATTTAGAAGTCTTGCACGGCTAATTGAATCACTCGCATACTGTGTCGGGTGGGCATTGCCCACCTTTTTTCAATGCTCGAAATTGTCCTTTAATTCACATGAAAGCCAAATCTCACTCACTCGCCGACTTAGCCCAGTTGAAAAAAGCCATTGAACAAGAGGCGAAGGAGCGCGCGCGCATCGAGCAAGAGCAAGCAAAACAACGCGCACAACAATCGCGCATGAGCAACGAATTTCTCAGAGAAGTGCAAGATGTCGCCCCAATTAAAGCCAAAGACCGTTACATCCACCCGCCCAAAACCAACCTGCCGCCTGAGCATGTGCTCAAAAAACGCCAACAGGCCGCAGGCGAAACCGAGCAGGTCAAAAAGCAAAGCATACACAAACGCACACATAACCAAGCATCTGACCAGTTCGATGCGCAACACTTGCGTGATGATGAGGTGGGCACTTACTTGCGCCGCGGCATTCCCGATACGCTGCTGAAAAAATTGCAAAAAGGGGCTTGGGCGGTATCGGCACGTTTGGATTTACACGGCAAAACGGTCGAAGAAGCACGCATTGCCACCAGCGCGTTTTTATACCAAGCAGCAAGCCAATCACAACGCGTGGTCAGCATCATCCATGGTCAAGGTTTTGGCTCTGCCAGTGGTGAAGCGACTTTGAAAACCCATGTGAAAAACTGGCTCACACAAAACACCTCGGTGCTCGCATTTTGCGCCGCACCCAAAAATGATGGTGGTCACGGCGCGGTGATGGTTTTATTGCATCAAGAAAAAAGCAAAACTGAATGAGCCCAATAAGCACATGAATGAACCGTCAAGCATGAATCCAAGCATAATTAAACAGCGGTTTGAAACCTCACTTTTTCGTGCATAAAATCTATGGCTATCGACAGATTGGGTTTCTATGGATTGCCGTGCTGCGCTCGCAATGATGGACTCAATTTGTTTGGTGCACTCCAATCCACTCACCCAAAAAACGCCATCTCACCATATCCCGTATAATTCGGCTTTACCTTACCCATCATCTCCCATGCCTTTTCAAAAAAATCTGCCCACGGGCATTGGTCGCCGTGAATTTATCTTGTTGATTGCCAGTATGATGGCGATTTCTGCCTTGGCAGTTGATACCATGCTGCCCGCATTTGGCGCAATGAGCGCGAACTTTGGCTTAACGGGAGAGAATGCCAATCATATTCAGTGGGTGATTTACGCTTTCATGATGGGGTTTTCATTCGCGCAGTTGTGCTACGGCGCGATGGCGGATTATTGGGGACGAAAACCGATTGTGTTGCTCGGTGTGGTTATTTTCTCACTGGCAACTTTGGGGGCCGCCTTGGCTCCGAACTTTACCGTGTTGCTCATCATGCGCATCCTACAAGGCGTGGGTATGGCGGCAATGCGCGTGCTCTCTGCCACGATTGTGCGCGATACGTTTTCGGGCGCAGATATGTCGCGGGTGATGTCGATGATTATGATGGTGTTCATCCTCGTGCCCGTGTTTGCGCCCACCTTAGGACAAGTCTTGCTGTGGTGGTTTTCGTGGCACAGTATTTTTTGGGTCTTGTTGCTATTCGGTTTGGCGTTGTCCGCTTGGTTTATGCGTCGCATGCCCGAAACACTCAAGCCTGAGTTCCGCCGCCCGATTTCTGTGCACAGTTTGCTCGACAGTCTGCGTCAGTGTGTACGCTCGCGCACCACGCTGGGCTATTCAACCGCAACGGGACTGATGTATGGCGTGTTGATGACCTATCTGGGCTCATCCGAACAAATTTTCCAACGCGATGTGTATGGCTTGAACGAACGTTTTGCCTTGATGTTCGGTGCGATTGCGCTGTTTATGGGGGTCGCTGCATTTGTGAATTCACACTGGGTCGGCAGGCTGGGGATTCGGCGCATGGCGCATACCGCATTGGTCAGTTTTGTCGCCATTTCGGGTTTGCTGGTTTTGTTGAGTGTGTTGTTCTCGGGCAAACCGCCACTGTGGGTGTTTGCGCCTTTATTGGCGGGTTGTTTGTTTTGTTTTAGTTTAATGATGCCCAACTTTAATGCGATTTCGATGGAGCCACTGCGTGCCATCGCGGGCTCGGCATCTTCATGGCTCGGTTTTTACACCAGTTTTATGGGGGCGATGATAGGCAGTCTCATCGGTCAGATGTTCGACGGTACGGTGCTGCCGTTGGCGATTGGGTATTTTGTGACTGGTTTATGGGTGCTTTGGATTGTGGTGCGCACTGAGGGACGGTTGTTGTTACTCGGGCGTGTTTAAGCGTCCTGAGATTTCATGGTGCGGTGGCGCACAAGCACTTGATTGCTGCGCCTAAAGCCACTTTGCACCATGCGTTCCGCCAAAGTTTGCGCAATGTACACCGAGCGATGTTGCCCGCCGGTACAACCAATCGCGATGGTCAGGTAACTTCTATCGTCTTGTTCAAATTTGGGTAGCCAGCGTTTGATGAATTGTTCAATATCATCAATAAACGGCAGGGTGTCGGCTTGTGCTTGCAAAAAATTTTGCACAGGCACATCCAAGCCCGTCAGAGGGCGCAATGCCACATCGTAATACGGATTGGGCAAGCAACGCGCATCAAACACAAAATCCGCATCCACGGGCAAGCCATGTTTGAAACCGAATGACTGAAACAACACCGTCAAACCCGAGCGTGTTAAACCGAGGATATCTTGCAAATACTGCTGCAATTGTTTGGCTTTGAGCGCGCTGGTGTCAATCACCGCCGATACCGAAATCAAAGGCGCAAGGCGAGTTCGCTCCAAAGCGATGCTGTCTTTGAGTGAGGTGTCTGTATGGGCATTGGCTTCGCGTGAGAGCGGATGGCGACGGCGGGTTTCCGAAAACCGTTGGATGAGGGTGTCGTCATTGGCGGTGAAAAACACGCTGTGCACCTCGCGCCCCTGCGCGCGCATGGCGACAATCTGGTCATGGAGTTTTTCAAAATCAGCCGATGAACGCGCATCAATGCTAATCGCTAAGCGCGTCTGACCATCCTCGTTGGACTCAGCAATCAATGGTTCTAACAAATTTGCGGGCAGATTATCGACACAGTAGTAACCCTCATCCTCCAAATAGCGCAACGCCACGCTTTTGCCTGAACCTGAGAGACCTGTAATCAGCACCAAATTCATCAAATATTTCCTTGGCTGTTATGGCTGGACGGATCAATTTGTGCCTCGTCCATCGCTTGTCGTTGACGTTTCATGAATTCTTCAAGGGTGTTGATGCCTCTTAATTTCAATACCGTATCGCGCACCGCAGCCTCGACCAATACCGCTAAATTTCGCCCTGCCGCGACAGGCAAGACCACTTTATGCACATCCACGCCCAAAATATTTTCAGTCAAGGTTTGCATTGGTAAACGCTCGTATTTGGTATCCATGTCGGTGCGCTTAATCAACTGAGCAATCAATCGGAGTTTGATTTTACGACGCACCGAAGTCTCGCCAAAAATGGTTTTAATGTCCAATAACCCAATCCCACGCACTTCGAGCAAGTTTTGTAGCAGGGCAGGACAGCGTCCCTCAATAAAATCGGGGCTGATGCGCGAGAAATCCACCTGATCATCGGCGACCAAGCCGTGTCCGCGTGAAATCAACTCCAAAGCCAACTCGGATTTACCCAAACCCGACTCACCCGAAATCAATACACCCACGCCCAAGACATCCATCAGCACGCCGTGACGCGAGCAGGTTTTGGCAAACAAACGTCCGAAATACAAGCGCAGATAATCAATCACCGTGGCGGATTCTTCGGAACTGGCAAATAAGGGAATCGCGTGGTCATCACACCACTGGGTTAAAAATGCAGGCGGCTCAATCGCATCGGCCATAATGATGGCGGATGGCTCGCCGTAATTCAAAAACTCATTGAGGTATTCAACCCGTCGTTTCTCGGACAGCCAGTCAAAATATGCCATTTCCGCCTGCCCCACTACTTGAATGCGCTTAGCATGAATCAGATTCAAATGCCCGACCAAATCCACTGACGCGACATGCGACTCACCTAAAATTCGAAACGCACCGTCTTGACCTGCGCACCATTTGAGTTTGAGGCGTTTGGCGACATCGTTGTACATCGTGGCAATGGATTGCATCATCGACCTTTTTGAATTAACCCAAACTGCGGCGAGCAGGCGACCAAGTTTGCACCAATTGCAACACTTCACCTGCGAATTGCGCATTGAGCAAAATATCTCGGTTGGCTTTATCGGATAGCAACTCCGCCAACTCCGATAAAATCTCTAAATGCTGCTGAGTCGCATGTTCAGGCACCAATAAGAAAACCATGAGCGACACAGGTTCGCCATCTGGCGCATCAAACGCCACGGGTGTGTCCACACTGATGATGGCAATCACCGATTCTTTGAGTCCTTTAATCCGACCGTGGGGCATGGCGACCCCTTTACCCAAAGCAGTTGAACCCAAACGCTCGCGCGCGAGCAAACTATCGAACACTTTGCTGCGCTCAATTCCTTGATTGTTTTCAAACAATATTGAGGCGTACTCAAACACACGCTTTTTGCTGGTTGCGGAAATTTTGAGTTCGATGTTGTTCGTTGGCAAAAGTTTGGCAAGTAAATTCATCATATTGTGTTGTCTCAATCTGAGCCTGAGCCATTATCACGGCGCAAGTTTTTTAATATAAAAACACATTATAGCCACGCTGTGACATAAACACAATCAACACACAAACAATACATACTCACGCAAAAAAACCAAGCCTTGCGACTTGGTTTTTTACGAAACACTGCGAATACGCGGGTGTTTAGTTCTTTTCTGGAACCACATTCAAAGCAATGGTTGCATTCACATCGGTGAACAAGCCAACGGCAACTGAATACGTACCCACCGTTTTAACCGCGCCTTCAACCACACGAACTTGTGATTTAGCCACGTCAAAACCTTGCGCTTTCAATGCGTCTGAAATATCGGCATTGGTGATTGAGCCGAACAAACGACCATCCACACCTGCTTTGGATGGCAACTCTAAAACCAAACCTTCGAGTTTGGCAGCCACGCCTTGCGCTGCTGCCAATTTTTCGGCTTGGGCTTTTTCGAGTTCAGCACGGCGTGCTTCAAACTCAGCCATTGCGGTTTTGGTCGCGCGACGCGCTTTACCTTGTGGAATCAAATAGTTACGTGCGTAACCATCTTTGACTTTAACCACTTCGCCTAACTGACCGACGTTGAGCACTTTTTCCAATAAAATAATTTGCATGATTTATCCTTTCGTATATCGTTTATCGTTTGATTGAACGATTACTTGTGGTTGTCAGAGAATGGCAACAATGCCAAGAAACGCGCGCGTTTGATGGCTGTGTTGAGCTGACGTTGATAAATCGCGCGAGTACCTGTCAAGCGCGCAGGAATGATTTTGCCATTTTCGGCGACGAAATCTTTGAGAGTATCGACATCTTTGTAGTCGATTTGTTCCACACCACCGACGGTGAAACGGCAAACACGTTTGCGTTTGAACAATGGGTTTTGTTGTGGACGGCGCTCTGGGCGACCATTTTTATTGCGTGGAGGAGCCATGATGCTTTTCCTTTTTCCAAAAATTTTTTAAATACGATTAACGATAATTTAACTATTTTGATGAGTCAACAAACGATATCGGCGTGATGTGGGTGATGTGCAATCTGAGTTTGACGCTTTTTAAACTTTTTCGGTTTAAGAATCCTTGTACTCGGTAATACGCCCCGACCGTACAATCCTCTAACACCAACGCCACTTCGCCCATCGCCACCGCGGCAATTTCAAACTGCGTTTGGCGTGCGCCGCCATTTTCGGTTTGGTCTGATGCGTGTTGCAACAACACTTCGACCACGGGAACACCCGTTAAGTTTTTGCGAATGTGTGTTTTTTCCATCAAACACGCATCCAAACTCAAACGATTGAAATCACTCACGCGAAATCACTTTACTCAATCTCAATTATTCAGCAGCGACCGCTGGTGCAGTTTCAACAGCCACTTCAGCAGGTTTGCGTTCTTCACGTTCCGCTGATTTTTCAACTGCCTTAAGCATGATAGAAGGCGTGGTTTCAGCCTTGTTCATTTTCACAGTCAAATGACGCAAAATCGCATCGTTAAAGCGGAAGTTGTGTTCCAAATCATCCAAAGACGCTTGTGAACATTCGATGTTCCAGCACAAGTAGTGCGCTTTTGCCAATTTTTGAATTGGGTAAGCCATTTGGCGACGACCCCAGTCTTCAAAGCGATGAACCTTGCCTTCGGCCGCGGTGATTTGAGCCGTGTAACGCTCCATCATTGCCGGCACTTGCTCGCTTTGGTCGGGATGTACAATCAGTACAATTTCATAATGACGCATAGTTTCTCCTTTTGGATAAAGCCCCCCGATACTGTTTGCGTCGATGTCGGTGGAGCAAAGATAAAAACGGCGGTTGCAAGCAACCACCGTTCTCGCTCAATTTGGCGGAGGCGGAGGGATTCGAACCCTCGATACAGGTTTAAGCCCGTATGCTTCCTTAGCAGGGAAGTGCCTTCGACCACTCGGCCACGCCTCCTAATCCTGCACTGGTTTGACCTGAGTGCAAAATAGACTATGATTATAGGTCAAAAACCGAGTCTTCGTCAATCGAAAACACACCATCTGTGAATTTGCGAACCAAATTTAAGTCAGTCTGTGTGTTTCTTTCACAAATACTATACGGCTATGACGACATGCTCATTACAAAACCACGGTCAACAAGGCTTTGTCCTTGCCTTGCATATTCGGTATTTGCACAATATGGCCGCCGCCTGCGGCTTCTTGCACGGGTACGCCGTCTTTCATCATCGTGGGCAGTTTGATGATTTGATTGCCCGATGGGTGGATGATTTCAATGTTGTCACCCACGCGAAATTTGTTTTTCACATCCACCGTTGCCCAACCCTCGGCATCCACACTCAGGACATCGCCCACATACTGACTTAATTTTGCGCTTGAATAGCCTGAGACATAGTTCTGGGTTTCGTGCGATTGGTGACGCTCGAGGAATCCATCGGTATAACCACGGTTCGCCAAACCTTCTAACTCAGCAAACAATTCTGGGTTAAACGGACGACCCGCGAGCGCGTCGTCAATCGCGCGGCGATAGGTCTGTGCGGTGCGCGCAACGTAGTAGAGTGATTTGGTGCGCCCTTCGATTTTCAGTGAATTCACGCCGATTTTCACCAATTTTTCGACGTGCTGAATCGCCCGTAAATCTTTCGAATTCATGATGTACGTGCCATGCTCGTCTTCTAAAATCGGCATCATTTCACCCACACGCGTGGCTTCTTCAATCAGATAGGTCTTATCTGCCAGCGGATGACGCTTGATTTCAGTCGCTGAAAAATTATCGTTGGCCTCGTCCCACGCTTTGTTTAAGTCAAACTGAATTTTTTGCACGTCACCACCATCGGTCTCGGCGGTATCATGCACTTTGTAGTCCCAACGGCACGAATTGGTGCACGTGCCTTGATTCGGGTCACGGTGGTTGAAGTAGCCCGAGAGCAGACAACGCCCAGAATACGCAATGCACAGCGCGCCATGCACGAACACTTCAAGTTCCATATTGGGGCATTCTTGGCGAATCTCTGCGATCTCCTCAATCGACAATTCGCGCGACAATATAATGCGCGACACGCCCATTTTTTGCCAAAATTTAACGGTCGCAAAATTCACGGTGTTCGCTTGTACCGACAAATGGATTTCTTGCTCAGGCCATTTTTCGCGCACCATCATAATCAAACCGGGGTCGGCCATAATCAAGGCATCGGGCTGCATTTCAATCACAGGCACCATATCCGCCATATAGGTTTTGACTTTGGCGTTGTGTGGCAATAGGTTGGAAGCGACATAGAATTTTTTGCCGCGTTGATGCGCCTCATCAATACCAATTTTGAGGTTTTCGAGTTTAAATTCATTGTTGCGCGCACGCAGCGAGTAGCGCGGTTGACCCGCATAGACGGCATCTGCGCCAAAATCATAGGCACATCGCATCTTGTCCAGCGTGCCCGCTGGAAGAAGCAGTTCAGTTTTCATGTTCATTGTCCTGTCAGGGGAAACGCCAACGTGGCGTGGTTCAAATGAGCGCGCATTCTACCACGCTTGCACCACACGCACACTCCCACACTCAATCACACAGACCAGACAAACACATCTTGTAAAAGTGATACCATTTTGCATTCACTCTTTTGGAAACGCATTATGAAAAACAATTTTGTCAGATGGTCATTGGTTGTCATACTCACGGTATTGGGCACATTGTGGGTGCAACGTCTTTTGCCCGTGCGCGATTGGCCGATACCGCAAAACCTCAAAAGCATTTTGATACAAAATGACCCCGAACTTTTGGGCTACACCCGATATACCTCCTATTTAAGTGCGGGCAAAGAGGCCATGTCGGGACAAATGAAATTGCTCACCGCAACCGTCACACGTGAGGAATTGACCACACAAACCATTGAGCGCGTACCCTTGCCTCAACTATCAACCAAACTCACATCCACTGCGAGCATCGCCATTCGCTATCGCGCGGAATATTCATTTGGTTACGATTTGCGTCCAGAAGCCTTCGACATCCGCATGGTGGATAAAGGCATTGAAATACACGTGAAAAAGCCTCAACTCATCGCCACGCCCGCCGTGACTGAACTGACCCATCAAATTCTGTCACAGGGCTTATTGACCGATGAAGATGCCGCGACCCTCAAACTGTATGAGCAAGCCGCCACACAAGCGCAAAAAAATGGTGAAGTGATGAGCCAAGACCCTGCGGTAATCGCACTGTGTGAAAAGCAACTGACCGATTTTTTGTATGGGTTTTTGGCTCAACAGTCTGGCGTGAAAGTCGTGCCACAGATTCGTGTAGTGTATGATTGAACAATTAAATTGACCGCGTTACTTTTCGCAAATCTGCGGCGTTCAATAAAAACACGCCATCTTCTGAGCCACTGACATCCAACCAAGTCAATGGCAAATCCTTAAACGCCCGCACCGCAAAATCATACTCATTGCCAATCTCGACCACCAAAATGCCATTCGGTTTGAGATAACGCACCGCCTCGCGCACAATGATGCGCACCAAATCCATGCCGTCGGCACCGCCCGCCAATGCGATGTTCGGCTCGGCGCGATACTCATCGGGCAGACGCGCCATGCTGGTGCTGTTGACATACGGTGGATTGCTGAAAATAATGTCGTATTGCTTGCCCGCTGGAATGGCTTGGTACAAATCGGATTTAATTAAATGCACGCGTGCACTCAAATCATAATCAACCACATTGCGCTGCGCGACCGCAAGCGCATCCGCTGAAATATCAACCGCGTCAACCTGCGCGCGCTCAAAGGCATCCGTCGCCATAATCGCCAAGCACCCCGAACCCGTACACAACTCCAAAACATCCGTGATTTCATCGGGCGCAACCCACGGCGCAAATTGCTCTAAAATTAGTTCGGCTAAAAAAGAACGCGGCACGATTACCCGCTCATCGACATAGAATTTATAGCCGTATAAATACGCTTCGTTTGTGAGATAAGCCAATGGCTTTTTGCTGGCGCAACGCTCGGCAATCAGCGCGTCCAAGCGCGTCTGTGCCTCCGCAGGGTATGGCGCATCCCAATCGGGTTCATCCATAATCGGCAAATGGGCGCAAAACTGCGCCGCATACACTGCTTCGTCATACGCGTTGTGCATCCCGTGCCCGTAAAATAAATCCGTGGAAAGCAATTGCTGCTCAGCGCGCAAAACCGCTTGTTCAAATGTCAGCATGTCAATCTTTCTATCATCAATGGTTGGGCGGGCTTATTGTTCCAAATCTTCAAGCAAACTTTGTCCGTGTGCGTGCACGGCGCGTAGGATGTCTAATTGCGCGGGCTGCTCGGCATACTCGCTCGCCAATTGATTGAGCTCATCCGTCCAAGCATCCATCCCACCTTCACCGTTGATACCCAGCAATTGCTCGACGCGCCATTCCTGCCATTGCGCCTGCTCGCTCGCACTCAAAGTCTCTGGATAAAAGCGCGCTCGATAACGCCACCACAATTCAGTCAAACGTGCGTCTTTAAATTTCGGTATCACGCCTGTGGGCGCACCTTGCGCATCGAGCGCCAAATTCGCTTGGCGATAATCCGCGTCGCTGATAAACGCCCCACCGTACAAAGCCTCCTCCGCGTTGCGCGCTGCGTCATCGTACTCGCGGGCGAACACCGCCTGCCAATCAATTTTTTGTAGGGCATCAAACTGCGCTTGCGCATTGGCTTCATGCACTTCAATCACATCCCAATCCACGCCGCAGGCTTGCGCTTGGGTGTCGTTCAAAGTTTTGAGTTGCGCAATCACCACGGGAGATTTGTTGATGTGGATGGTTTTAATCGGCAAACGACTCAAACCCAAACGTGCCAATTCATCTGCACTGGTGAACATGCGTTGGCGAATTTCATCCACGCGCAATTGGCTCAGCGGCGTGATGTCTTGCGCCAAATCCCAAACAATCAATTCGTTTTTATTCACAGGGTGAATCGCCAATGGATACACAATCGCCAAAAATCGTCGCTCTGCGCCAAACATGCCCGACACATGAATCAATGGTTTGGGTGCGACGGTTCGTGTATAGGGCCAGCCGATGGTGTTTTGCACCACATTTTTGTCCCTCAGGTTCAAACAAAAATCGAATAATCGCGGTTGAGTGGTTTTAATCAATTTTGCCAAGGCAATCGTCGCCAGCACATCCGAGAGCGCGTCGTGCGCGGCGGCGTGCGCCAAGCCGTTCGCTGCGGAGAGTTTTTCCAAACGCAAACTGACCTTGCCCGTTTCATCCTGCGGAAAAACCACGCCCTCAGGGCGCAGCGCGTACACACAGCGCACCATGTCAATAATATCCCAGCGCGAGCAACCATTGCTAAATTCTCGCTGATACGGCGGGATGAAGTTGCGCCAAAACATAAAGCGCGTCACCTCATCGTCAAAACGCAAAGAGTTGTAACCAACGCCGATGGTGTGGGGCATCGCCAATTCTCGGTGGATGCTGCGGGCAAATTGCGGTTCGGGCATGCCCTTTTGTGCGCACAACTGCGGTGTAATCCCCGTAATCAAACAAGACATCGGTGAGGGTAAATAGTCGGGCATGGGTTGGCAATACGCCATCAGCGGCTCGCCAATCACATTCAAATCCATGTCGGTGCGTATGCCCGCAAACTGCGCTGGGCGGTCTTTGGCAGGACTCAAACCAAAGGTCTCATAGTCGTGCCAGTAAAAAGTCAGTGGGGGATGTGCATTCATGCGCGTATTTTAGCCGATGTTGTGCGGCGCGATTGGGCAAGATTGCGTAAAACAAGCTCAATTGAATGGGTCAATTGCATTAGGGCATTGGCCGTTTTCAATTATAATGCGCCATCGACCACACCTTAGCTTGAGCGGCACGCACATGACCCACGAAAAACTAAAACTCAAAACCCCTGCCGTCAAATCAAGCTCTCCAAGCAAAAGCACGCGCAAACCTGTGCGCCATTCGGGCACGTATCAACCACCGAAAAAAAACACAGCACAAAACCCTCGTAGAACCACACCCAAGCCCACACTTAAACCCGAACCTGAACGCTTAGACATCGATAAAATTTTTGTCTATCGCCTTGCGCCGAGTGGATTGGCCTATCAAATTTCAATGGCAGCACATTTGTTGGTGGCAGTCGGTGAAGGTTACTCTCTGCAACAATTGTTTGCGCAAGTCAAAATTGACGAGGCAGCGCGCCCGAATGTACAACGTTTGACCTTCGACGCACTGCGTCACTGGGGTACGACGCAATTTTGGATTAACCAGCATATCAGCAATCCGCCTGCCGAATGGATACAAGCGGTGCTGTGCGTGGCTTTGACGCAATTATTGCTGCGCGAGGAAAACGAATTTACTTTGGTCAACGAAGCGGTGATTGCGATTGACAACAACAAACCCCACGCCAAAGGCATGGTCAATGCGATTTTGCGCCGTTTCTTGCGCGAGCGCGAGGCGTGGGCTGCGCTGGCGCAAACCAATGAAGTCGCGAAATTCAACCATCCACAGTGGTGGATAGACACACTTAAAAACCAATATCCAAATGATTGGCAAAACATTCTCACCGTCAATAACACACGCCCACCGATGACCCTGCGTGTGAATGCACGACAACACAGCACTGCCAACTACCAAGCCCTGCTGCAAGCCAATGGCAAAAGCGCGCACACGAGTGAATTGTCTGCGCAAGCCTTGATTTTGGACGCGCCTTGTCCTGTGACCGAATTGCCCGAATTTCACACAGGCGCAGTATCGGTGCAGGATGCGGGCGCGCAACTCTCCGCACAACTCCTATCTGTGCAAGACGGGCAAAACGTGCTCGATGCCTGTGCCGCACCTGGCGGCAAAACCGCACATCTGTTGGAATTGCACCACAACATTCAACTGACCGCTTTGGAAAAAGACCCGCTGCGCACCGACCGCATTTATGAGAATTTAGACCGTTTGCAATTGAACGCAAAAGTCATCATCAACGATGCCAACAATGTACATCAATGGTGGGATGGCACACCATTTGAGCGGATTTTATTGGATGCGCCGTGCTCTGCCAGTGGGATTGTGCGTCGCCACCCCGATATTCGGTGGTTGCGCGAGGCGGATGATTTGGTTGGTTTGGCGCAACAACAAGCGATGCTTTTACGCACCATGTGGCAGGTTTTGGCGGTGGGTGGACGCTTGGTGTATTGCACTTGCTCCATTTTTACCACAGAATGTCATGAGATTATTGATGCGTTTATGCAACACACGTCCAATGCGCGGCGTGTGTATCCTGATGATTTGGCACGATTGCATCACAGCGAGGTGTTGGGACAGTTGTTACCCAGCGCAACAACCGAACGCAACCACGATGGTTTTTTCTACGCCATACTCGAAAAAACCGACACGGCAATTTGACTGTATTTTTTGAACGAGATGAACCCCACACGTATTTTTTCGCAGCAATGCACTTGTCCACACCACACGCACCGTTGGCTGCGTGGGTTGGTGCTGTGCGTAGCATTGCTGTTTGGTGTTCTGTCAACCGCACACGCTAAAATCGATACCCAATACGCCACCATGACGCGCCACTCAGATGGCGCGTATGCGCTGAATGCGGATTTTCGATTGAGCCTGCCCAATCAATTGCAAGATGCCATCAATCACGGAACCGCATTGTCTTTTCAAGTGGAATTCAAACTCGGTCGCCCACGTTGGTATTGGTCCAATGAAGATATGATTACCGTCAATCGTGAACAACGTATTTCATACAACAGCCTCACGCGCGAATACCGTGTGTCGACGGGCGCATCGCAGTACCGTTACAGTACGCTCAGCGAGGCCTTGCTCAATGTGTCACGCATCAGTCAATGGCGTATTTTGTCGCCCAATCAATTGCAAACGGGCGAGCAGTATCAAGCGTCTTTACGCATGTATCTGAACACATCCAAATTGCCACGCACCTATCAACTGAATTCGCTGACCAACCAAGGCTGGGGACTCAATTCGGATTGGTATAGTTTTAATTTCACACCTCGCTAATATCATTTTTACAAAGGTGTGTCCATGACCAAACATTTAAAAGCACTGCTGATTGCCATCATTGTTTTGGGCATCATCTTGTTGGTTGCACTGGCGTTGGCAACGCGCAACACCGCATCTTTTGCCTACAACTATTCCACGCTGTTTTATCTCAACATTGTCTTAATCATCGCGATGTCGAGTTTGCTGTTGGTACTGGCGTATTGGTTGTTTCAACGTTTGCGCAGCAATGTGTTTGGCACGCGACTGCTCACGCGCTTTGCGCTGTCGTTTGTGCTTTTGGCGGTTGTCCCCAGTGTTTTATTGTTCTTGATTTCCAATCTATTCATTTCACGCACCATCAACTCATGGTTTAACCTCAAATTAGACAGCGCATTGACCGCAGGCATTGATTTTGGACGGGATCGATTGCTGTTAAACCGTGACATCACACAGGAACAACTGGCACGCTTGATCACACAGAACAATTTTTCCACCACTCCTAACACCGCTGAAATACAAGCCACACTCAAACAAAACAATTGGCGAACTTTGATTGGCGTGGATGCTCAGGGGCAAATCATTTGGCGCATTGATGCGCCGACACTGCGCGCTGCAAGCATCACTGAGCATTTACCCGTTTTTGCACCTGATTTATTGCAACCCATCACCCAAAACTGGGTACAAATTGAAGACGAGGCCGACAACGTAGAACGCACCGATACCAGCGTCGCACCGCGCCAATACATACACGCCATTCAAGCGATTACCAACAACCAGACGCTTCCAATCCGCTGGGTGTACACGCAAAAAATCATGCCCGCTGATTTTTCTGCTCGGGTCAACGATATTCAAAACGGTCTGCGCGACTATCAAGCCACCGAGACCTCGCGTGAAAGTTTGCGCAATTTGTACCGTGTGACTTTGGTCATCGTGCTCTTAGTCACTTTGTTGGCGGCATTGGCAGCGGCGTTCTTGATTGCCAATCGCATGATTCAACCCATTTTATGGCTCGCACAAGCCACCCGCCAAGTCGCTGCGGGGCACTACGCCTTGGTACCGCAACGTGTCAAAGGCTCCGATGAAATGTTGCAATTGGTCGATTCGTTCGGCGATATGGCGCAAAAACTCAGCGTCACGCAGGCTTCATTGGCACACAACCAACACGAGTTGGAGTCTGCCAAAGCCTATTCAGAAGCAGTTTTAGACAATCTGTCCTCGGGCGTTTTGGTGTTCAACCAAAACCTTGAACTGCTCTCATACAACCAGACGGCGAAACGCATGTTTCAAACCGACTTAAAGCAATACATCCAGCAACACTTGCGACAGATAGAACCGTTCGCGCCTTTATTCGATACCATAGAGTCGCAAATCAAACGTGCACACGAATCCACCCATCACTCATGGCGTATTCAGCACCCGTTTGCCAATCCTGTCGCACCCCAACACGACGAAATCACTTTATCCATTCAAGGCTCACGTTTTCTCGCCGAAAACGAAACCTACAGTTGGGTATTGGTGTGTGACGATGTCACACCAATTATTTCCGCACAGCGCACCTTGGCTTGGGGCGAAGTCGCGCGGCGTTTGGCACACGAAATTAAAAACCCGCTCACCCCGATACAACTGTCTGCCGAGCGTTTGAATATGAAATTGGCGAGCAAATTGGATGAGGAAGGACGATCCCAATTGGAACGCAGCACGCGCACGATTATCAACCAAGTGGGTGCGCTGCAAAACATGGTCAATGAATTTCGTGATTACGCGCGCACGCCCAAAGTCACCTTTGAGGATATTGATTTAAACGCCCTCATCGACGAAATTTTAGTACTCTACGAAAGCGGGCAAAACCAGCAATATTTAATTCGCACCCAACTCTCACCCCTGCCACACATATGGGCAGATGCGCAGCAACTGCGCCAAGTGCTGCACAACTTGATTAAAAACTCGATTGAAGCCCATCCGCAACCCGCGCAAAAAATGCCCACCATCGACATCCATACCGAATACCACACGCTTCAGTCGAACAGCCTGATTCCCACACAGGCGGTGAAACTAACCATCCGTGACAATGGCTCGGGTTTTCCTGATCACGTGTTGGCGCGCATGTTTGAACCTTATAACTCAAATAAAACCCACGGCACGGGATTGGGCTTGCCGATTGTGAAAAAAATCATGGATGCGCACCACGCGCAAATCAGCGTTAAAAACCTAATTGAAAAAATACCGCCCCACACCATCATCGGTGCACAAATTGATATACTGTTCATCAATATTGCAAATAAAGATACAAACAAAGAAACCATACAGTTGTTATAATGCAACAAAACGCACAGAGATGACTGTAATCAACCGAACCGATTGAATCGATTAAAGCGAGCACGAAAAATGGCGAATATTTTAGTAGTCGATGACGAAATGGGCATCCGCGAATTGCTGGCAGAAATCCTCTATGATGAAGGACACGTGGTGTTACTCGCTGAAAACGCGGAGCAAGCCCGTCAACTGCGCAACCGTTCTCGACCTGATTTGGTTTTATTGGACATTTGGATGCCCGACACCGATGGTGTGACCTTGCTCAAAGAGTGGGCGCTCGGCGGTCAACTCAATATGCCCGTCATTATGATGAGTGGTCATGCGAGCATTGATACCGCTGTAGAAGCCACACGCATTGGCGCGTTGGACTTTCTTGAAAAACCCATCACCCTACAGCGCTTGTTGCATACGGTTCAACAGGGTTTGTCGCGTTCGCTCGCACCCGACATCAAAGAAGTCGTCGCGCAGATGTCAAACAACCCAAACAAAGCCAAAATCGAGCAACCAAGCGCAGAAGAACACCCCAATTCACCCGCCGTTTCAAACAACCCCGACCACACAGAGACCAACAATACATCGGTTTCCGCGCTTTCACCGAGTGCACAGTTACTGGCTCAAATTGATTTGACCTTGGAGCTGCGAGAAGCACGTGACAGTTTTGAACGCATTTATTTTGAATACCATTTGGAACGCGAGAACGCCAACATCACCCGCGTCGCTGAAAAAACGGGCTTGGAACGCACCCATCTGTATCGCAAACTCAAGCAATTGGGGATTCCGATTGTCAAAGCCAACAAACGATAATATTTAAGGGCGCAATGTGCGCCCTATTTTTTAGAATTATTTATCACGCGATCGTGTTCACAAATTCCGTCGCCACCCCAAACAATACGCCCAAGTTTTCAGCCATTCGCGCAACACAAAACCTATTTTTGTCGGATACGACTGAAACACCGAATGTCTGACAGGCACAGGCACAACGCTCAAACCCAAGTCCTGAGCCATTTTTTGCGCGCGCGCCAAATGCCAACGGTCACTGACCAGCAACACCTCGGCAAACTTTTGTTGCTCAATAATGTGCTTTGCCTGTTGAATATTGCTGTAGGTATCGGTTGAAAATTCTTCAATCCATATCACCGAGTTGGGGATGCCGCGCCCCATCGCATACGCCCGCGCCAAATGCGATTCGGACGGCTCACGCGCAGGGTCTTTATCACGAAAACCACCCGTGAATATTAAATGTTGCACCTGACCCGATTGATACAAAGCAATCGCCTCATCCACCCGAGCACGCAGCACATTGGACATCACACCGCCACGAGTTTTCGCCCCCAACACCACGGCAACGCGCTGCGCGCCGTGCTCAGTAGGCAAATTCACAGGGGGATAAGTGTGTATAATTCGCATGATTGGCGCAACAAGCCATGCACATAAAACGGTGACAAACATCCCGAGCGCGATCTTAGATTTCATATTCATCGCTCAATTGTAAACTCAAGCACACGGACAAACAATGGCAATTCAATGGTTCCCAGGACACATGAACTCGGCGCGTAAAAAAGCCGCCGAGACCATGGAAATCACCGACCTCGTGATTGAGGTGGTGGATGCACGCTGCCCGATGGCGTCATCCAACCCTATGGTGGAAGAGATGCGCCTGTTTCGCCAACGCCCTTGCTTAAAAATTCTCAACAAAGCCGACTTGGCGGATGCCAAAACCACCCAAGAGTGGATAGAGCACCTCAACGCCCAAGCCAATACCCGCGCCATCGCCATGAACACCAAGAACCCGAGTGCGATTGGACAAATCCTGCCGACCTGCCGCGCACTCGCACCACACCGCTCGGACGCAACCAAACCACTGCGCATGATGATTATGGGCGTGCCCAATGTCGGCAAATCCACTTTAATGAACGCACTACTGAAAAAGCGCGTGGCCAATGTCGGGGACGAGCCTGCGGTGACCAAGACCCAACAGCGAATTGAACTGTCCAGCGACATGGTACTGACCGACACCCCTGGAATGCTGTGGCCAAAAATCGAATTAGAGACCGACGGACTGATGCTCGCCGCCTCACACGCGATTGGTGTGAATGCGTATTTTGAAGATGAAGTGGCGATTTACCTAGCGGGCATATTGCGTACCCGCTATGGCAAGGCTTTGAGCGCGCGTTATAAAATCAAAGATTTAAGTCTGCTTGATGATGTCGGCATCATCGAGCACGTCGCTGCTCAACGTGGCTACCGCATCAAAGGCGGCGGTGTGGATTTTGAAAAAGCCGCGCACACACTGCTGCAAGACTATCGCGATGGCGCACTCGGTGGTGTGAGTTTGGAATCGCCCACAACACGAGCACAAGTGGTGGCTGAATTTGCAGAACAAAAGCGCATCAAAGCCGAGCAAAAAGCCGAGCGCGAACGCCAACGTCAGGCATTTTTGGAAAACAATCGCCGCTCAAATCAGCACGAGGATGAAGCAGTTTAAATGCAACGCACGTTATGAGAACCACGCTGACCAAACTCTACACCGAATTTACCGACTCCGAGCAATCCTCTGGCATCGCGCTCATCATCGCAACCGTGGTTTCTCTCGTAATTGCCAACTCGGTTTGGGGCAGTGCATACACGCATTTTTGGCACAGTTATGTGGGCTTTGATTTTGCGGGTTTGCACCTCAAACACAGTGTCTCGCACTGGGTCAACGATGGTTTAATGGCGGTGTTTTTCTTACTCATCGGTTTGGAAATTGAACGCGAAATTTACAAAGGTGAGTTGTCTGATTTAAAAAATGCCACATTGCCAATATTTGCCGCAATTGGCGGAATGTTGGTGCCTGCACTCATCCATTTTTATTTCAACCGTGGCACAACCACTCAAGATGGCTTTGGCATTCCGATGGCGACCGACATTGCCTTTGCGCTGGGCGTACTGGCTTTGCTCGGTGACCGTGTGCCTGTGACCTTGAAAATTTTCCTCACCGCATTGGCGATTATCGATGACTTGGGCGCGATTTTGGTGATTGCATTGTTTTATGTCAGCGATTTTTCCATCGTTTATTTTTCAGGTGCAATGGCAATTTTTGCCCTGCTCTTGGTACTGAACCGCATGGGTGTGAAACGGATTTGGATTTATTTGCTGTTAGGCGTGGTGATGTGGTATTGCATGCTCGAATCAGGCGTACACGCCACGCTTGCGGGCGTATTGCTCGCGTTTGCGATTCCATTTGGCAATGGCGACGTGCACTCGCCCTCGTATCACCTGCAACATGTGTTGCACAAACCTGTGGCGTTTATCATCATGCCGATTTTTGCATTGGCAAATACGGGCATCATGCTCTCGGGCGATTGGGTCAGTGGTCTAACGAGTGCCAACAGCATGGGGATTTCTGCGGGCTTGCTCATCGGTAAACCTGTTGGCATCTTACTGATGTGTTGGCTCGCAATCAAGTTTGGCATCTCGCAACTGCCCGAAGAAGTCAATTGGCAACACCTCATCGGTGCCAGTTTTCTCGGCGGGATTGGTTTTACCATGTCGATATTTATTACTTTGCTGGCGTTCAACGATGCAGGTGTGGTGCAAATTTCAAAAATATCGGTGTTGTTTACCTCACTCATCGCAGGGGTGATTGGGTATTCGGTATTGCGCATGGTGTGCAAGTCCAATTCTTAACAATCGGTCAAACGCCGCAACCGAGCATCACAACCCCTCATCTTTAAAAATCTCAGGCTGTCGCTCGTCTTTCTCGGGCGTTTTACTCAAGCGCGCTTTGAGCAGTGCAATGCGTTGCTGAGGGGTCAATTGCACCGCAGGCTTGTCGTGGTGTTTGTCGTGCGCAATGCCCTGCTGCATTTCTTTGACAAAGCGTGAGACTTGCCGATTTTCAAAATCGCGCCCGCGGCGACGCTTTTGACACCACGTGATGTGTAAACTCAGCCGTGCGCGAGTGATGCCCACATACATCAAACGTCGTTCTTCCTCAATCCGCAATGGGTCTTCGAGCAATTCATCGCGCAACATATGCGGCAACAAACCCTCCTCCACGCCGACGAGGAACACATGCGGATACTCCAAGCCCTTCGCTGCATGCAAAGTCGATAGGCGCACTGCGTTGTCCTCGCCCTCACCTTTGTCTATCATGCTCATCAACACCATAGATTGAATGACCACCGACAAGGGTAAATCATCCTCGAGCGCGCGCCGTTTGACCCAACCGATAAAGTCTTGCACATTGTTCCATTTATTTTGCGCCTGCCGCTCATCAAAATGATCGTACAAATAACGCTCATAGGCTATGGTTTTGAGCAATTCATCGAGCAACGCACCCGCGTCCTCGCCCTGCGCTTTGGCGGCGCGTTCTTCAAACTCATTGATGAGTTCACCAAACTGATTGAGCGGTTCGATTTGCCGTGGGGTGGCACGTTGCACAAAGCCCATTTCAAACGAAGCTTCAAACAACGAGGTGTTGCGCTCACCTGCATAATGACCAAGCAACTCCAGTGTCGCCGCACCCACACCGCGCTTGGGCGTGGTCACAGCACGAATGAACGCAGGGTCATCCTTGACATTGTTCATCAAGCGAAAATACGCCATGATGTCACGGATTTCGGCACGGTCAAAAAATGACTGTCCACCCGACATCACATACGGAATACGCTCCTTGCGCAAAAATTGCTCGAATATGCGCGCTTGATGATTGCCGCGATACAAAATCGCGTAGTCTGAGAAACGCGCATTGTGTGAGATTTTATGCGCTTGTAAACGCATCAACACATGCTGCGCCTCCAACTCCTCATTCTCCATCGGTACCACGCGAATGGCTTCGCCTTCGCCGTGTTCGCTCCAAAGTTTTTTCTCAAACAACTTTGGATTGTGCGCAATGACGGCATTGGCAGCGTTCAAAATTCGCTCGGTTGAGCGATAGTTCTGCTCCAAAGTAATGACTTTAAGCAACGGAAAATCGGTTTTCAGTAGTTTCAAATTATCCAGCGTCGCGCCACGCCACGCATAAATTGCTTGGTCATCATCTCCCACCGCAGTAAACATCGCACGCACCCCTGCGAGCAGCTTAAGTAATTCATACTGCACCGCATTGGTGTCCTGATACTCATCAACCAAAACATAACGAATTTTATGTTGCCAACGCTCGCGCACCTGTTCATCCTCGCGCAACAGTTTCACAGGCAAGCGAATTAAATCATCGAAATCCACTGCTTGATACGCCGCGATGGTTGCGTTGTAACTGCTGTACACGCGCGCAAACTGTAATTCATTCGGCTCTTTGGCCAAACCCAAGGCCTGCTCAGGGCTGATTTCCTTATTTTTCCACAGCGAAATTTGACTTTGCATGGCGCGAATCAAGCCTTTATCAGTGGTTGCCGACAATTCCTGAATGATGCCAAAGCAATCGCCCGAATCGAGTATCGAAAATTTTTCTTTCAATCCAAGATGCTTGCCTTCAGCGCGTAAAAAACGCACACCGAATGAGTGAAAGGTCGAGATGGATAAATCCTTGGTCGGCACATTGGGTAAGAGTTTGGCGACACGTTCGGCCATTTCTTTAGCGGCTTTATTGGTAAAAGTCATCGCCATGATGTGGCGCGGCTCATAACCACAGACTTGAATCAAATGCGCAATTTTGCGAGTAATCACCCCTGTTTTACCACTGCCCGCACCCGCCAGAACCAAGCACGGCCCGCCCATATACTCAACCGCAGATTGCTGCTGCGGATTAAGTTTTGCGGTTTTTGAGACATTGGATGATGCGTTTGAAGTCATTTGTGCGATACGAGTGGTGATAAAAGCCATAAAAAAACACCTTGCTCAGCGAATCAAACTGCTCACAAGGTGCGTTTTTTCTAAGGCGTGTATTGTAACTTTTTAGACTGGGTCTGTGGGTATGACGAAGTGATTTTAATATTAATGATTCTTGACCCACCCATCCATTCGTTGATTATTTTGGCAGCGGTGACAAATCAGCATTCGCCGAGGCAATCACACCACCACCCAAACACACCTCGCCATCGTACAGCACTGCATATTGCCCCGGTGTGACCGCCCACTGCGGCTCGGCAAAATCAAGGTTAAAGTGCTGCACGTCGCTGACATTCAGATGGCATGGCGCATCGCTTTGGCGATAGCGGGTTTTTGCACCAATCTCGGTGATGGTTGGTGCAACGCCTGCAATCCATGAGGCATCTTCAGTGTGTAGTTGCGTTGAGAGCAAAGCGGGATGGTCATGCCCTTGCACCACGTATAAAGTGTTGCTCGTAAGGTCTTTGTGCGCCGAGAACCACGGCTGCCCTGTACCTTTTTTATCGCCACCAATGCCGATGCCTTTGCGCTGACCATAAGTATAGAAAGATAACCCAACGTGTTCGCCAACCACGCGCCCATCCAAGGTTTTCATCGGCCCCGTTTTTGTCGGTAAGTAGCGGTTGAGAAATTCGCGGAAAGGTCGCTCACCAATGAAGCAAATTCCTGTGGAGTCTTTTTTCGCCGCGTTGGACAAACCCAATTGATGGGCGATGTCGCGCACTTGGGTTTTCGGCATTTCACCCAATGGAAATAGAGTTTTGGACAGTTGTGCTTGGTTCAAACGGTGTAAAAAATAACTTTGATCTTTACTCGCATCCAAGCCTTTGAGCAATTGAAATTCACCATTCAATTCACGAACACGCGCGTAGTGACCTGTCGCAATCCACTCCGCACCCAAGCCCATGGCATAATCGAGAAAGGCTTTGAATTTGATTTCGGCGTTGCACAGCACGTCAGGATTCGGTGTACGCCCCGCGCTGTATTCGCGTAAAAATTCAGCAAAAACGCGGTCTTTGTACTCGGTGGCAAAGTTGACCGCTTCAATCTCCACGCCGATGGTGTCGGCGACTGAAGCCGCATCAATCCAGTCTTGGCGCGATGAGCAGTACTCGGAGTCGTCATCGTCCTCCCAGTTTTTCATAAACAGCCCAATGACCTCGTAGCCCTGCTGTTTGAGTAGCCATGCGGTGATCGAGGAGTCCACCCCCCCTGACATACCGACAACGACGCGTTTTTTGCTCATTGAATTATCCGTTGATGGTTCGTAAATCTTTTACCAAAGCCAAATCCATGCGTTGTCCTGTTTGATAATCACGCAGACATTGCGCCACAATTTTATTGCGGTGGATGGCCTCATTCGCCATGATTTCATCATAGGTCAACCACTCCGCCGATAAAATGCCCTCATCCAACTGCGTGCGCACAGCGTGCTCGCCCACCGTACCGATGAAGGTGAAACGCAAATAGGTGATGTCTTTGTCCCAGCGATCGGACACATACACGCCGAGCAATGCGGTCGGGCTGAATGCGTAGCCTGACTCTTCGAGCACTTCACGTTGCACGGCTTGAATCAAACTTTCTTCAGCCTCCCAATGTCCTGCAGGTTGGTTGATTTTAACGCCGCGGCGCGTGTCTTCGCGCACCATCAAAAAACGGGTTTCGTTGCCAAATTGACGCTCAACTATGGCCGCAACGGTTACATGAGGAGTCCAGACGGGGAAATTTTTGTGCATTTTAAGCATAACCAATATCAATCAACAGTCACAACCACAATCGCTTTGGCTCAAAAAACGATGGCAGCAAAATTTACAACCGCTTATTTTACCACATCCGCTCTTTGTGGTTCTTGCAATGGTGTAGCAGATGCTTTCATATGAATGATTTTGGCATCAATTTGATGCATTTTGAAACTACTGTGGAATTTTTTCGAGAAACTCGCTGGCATTGGCCTCGCCTGTGACGCGGTAATTTTGCAACTCTCTGCCCTGTGCATCATAAAACTGCACCACGGGCGGTCCGAAGATGCCCTGCGTCTGCATCCATGCGTTGTGCTCGCTACTGGTATCGGTGATGTCCAAACGCAAAGCGGTGTAATGCGACAACCGCGCAACCACCTGCGCATCCATGAATGTGGTGCGCTCCATGACTTTGCACGAGGTGCACCAGTCGGCCACCAAATCGAGCACCACTGGTTTGGCCGCTTGCTTGGCTTTGACCAACTCCACATTCAACTCATCGATGGTTTTAATGGTTTTAAACGGAACACCCACGGTGCTGCCCGCACTTGCCCCCTGCATATTGGCGCGGCCAAATGACACGCCAGCCAATGGTTTGAGCGGATTGGTTTGCCCCGACCACGCACCAATCAGCAGGGCTACCGAATGGGCGAATAACAACAAACCGAGGGCTTTGAGCACCTGTGCCATGCGCGTGTGTGCCTGAGCAAACGCGCCCATCCACACCGCCGCACCAGCACACAACACCGCCCACAACACCATGCTCAATGCAGGTGGCAAAATCCGCTCAAGCAAACCGATGGCGACCGCCAACAAACCGATGCCAAACACGCCTTTGACCGCATCCATCCAAGCACCTGCTTTAGGCAAGAACGCGCCGCCCGTCGTACCCAAAACAATCAACGGTATCCCCATACCCAAGCCCAGCGTGAACAAAGCCAGCGCGCCCATCCCTGCTTGCCCCGTGGTGCTGATAAAGCCGAGCACACCCACCAAGGGCGCGGACACACAAGGCGAAACCACCAAGGCAGAAATCGCGCCCATGACAAACGCGCCCGTCATGCGTCCACCTTTTTGTTGGTTGGACAGCTGATTCAAACGGTTTTGCAACTTCGTGGGCAATTGCAGGGTAAACAAGCCAAACATCGATAACGCCAACACAACGAACAAAGTCGCACTGGCAATGATGACGGGTGGTTTTTGCAACCACACCGCCAAATTGGCGCGTGCGCCCAGCGCGCCCATCAAGCTGCCGAGCAAGGCGTACACCAAAGCCATGCCCAGCACATAGGTCAAAGACAGCTTAAATCCGCGCATCGGTGTGAGGTTTTTTTTGTCTTCACCCGCAATCACACTGGTTAAAATCGGCATCATCGGAAACACACAGGGCGTGAATGCCAAGCCTACACCGAGCAATAACAATGTGCCCAAAATCATCGGCAGACTGGTGGTGTTGAGAAATTGACTGAACGAACCGCTGTCGGTGGGCAGTTTAACTGGCGTGGGCGTGACCGATGCAGGTGGGTTTGACGTTGTGCTTGCAGTGCTTGTGTTTGGGGCTGTGGTGGATGTGTTGGGCGCATTGGGCGTGTTGCTCGCATTGACTACCACTTTGTTTGTATCGGCAGGTGTGGCAGCGGTTTTATCGACAGACGCAGGTGTGTTTGCCATATTCAAAGCCACCTGTGCATTGATGGGCGGATAGCACAAGCCGCCATCGGCACAACCTTGATACTGCACATTCAATCTCGGCTGACCTGTTGTGACCTTGCTGGTGTTGACCGTGACCAGCGCAATCGCTTGATTATGAAACACCTGCACTTGACCGAACGTCGGGTCGTCTTTGCTTTGTGTCGGCGTTGTCCATTTGACCGATGAAACCGTTGCGCCATCGGTGGCAACGATTTTCATTTGGTCTTTGTATAGATAATAACCCTGCGCCACGCGCCAAGTTAATGTGTACTGATTGGGCGCGCTGGCACGCGCGTTCATCTGGAACACCATGCCTGCGGGCAGAAATTTTTTGGTTTCTTGCTTTTTAACGACATCGAAGTGCGCCGTTTGCGCGTGCGCCACCCAAGTACTCAGCAACATGCCGAGCATGAGCATCCAAATACGGATTAAATGGGTGGGGTTGAATGTACACATATACCGTTCAGCTTCATTTTGAGAATGAAGCATTATAGTGAAAAACCATGTTCACAATGTGTTGATTACGCCCACCACAACGCCACGCGATAGGTGATGAACGATGCCAAATACGCCAAAGCGAACAAATACCCTAAGGTAATCAAAGGCATTTTCCAGCCACCTGTTTCGCGTTTAATCGCCGCAATTGTCGATAAACACTGAGGCGCAAAAACAAACCATGCCAATAGTGAGTAAGCGGTTGCTTTCGACCACTGAGCAGCAATAATCGGCATAAGCGCGCCACCCGTATCGTCACCTGCAATCGAATACACTGTACCCAAAGCACTAACGAGTACCTCACGTGCCGCCATACCTGGTACCAGTGCGATGGAGATTTGCCAATTAAAACCAATCGGCGCAAACAGCACATTCAGCCAACCACCCAATATGCCTGCAAAACTGTATTCAATCGGTGCGCCTGTTGCACCCGCAGGTGGGGACGGAAAACTGGCGAGAAACCACATCAAAACCGTCAAAGTCAAAATGATGCCACCGACGCGGCGCAGAAAAATTTCCACCCGTTGCCACAGACCCAAAGCCAAATTTTTCCAACTCGGCGCGTGGTAATCGGGCAACTCAAGCATCAAAGTTCGACGGTGCTGCTGCGAGCCAAACCAACGCAAGACCCAAGCGACCAAAAATACCGCGACAATGCCCGCAAAATATAAAACGAACAACGCCACGCCCTGTGTATTAACCCCAAACCCCAAGGGTTGCGCAGGAATAAATGCGCCGATGAGCAAAGCATATACGGGCAAACGCGCCGAGCAGGTCATCAAGGGCGCAATCAAAATCGTCACCAATCGATCACGCGGATTGGCAATCGTGCGCGTTGCCATGATACCGGGAATCGCGCACGCGAAACTTGAGAGCAGCGGAATGAACGAACGTCCCGACAAGCCCACTGTGCCCATCACTCGATCCAACAATAAGGCAGCACGTGGCAAATAACCCGTTTCCTCCAACAACAATATAAAGAAGAACAAAACAATGATTTGCGGCAAGAACACCAATACCCCACCCACACCTGCAATCAAGCCATCGACCACAAAACTGCGTAGGATGCCTTCGGGTAACAACGCTCCGAGCCATTCGCCAACCGCACTGGTGACTGACTCGATTAAACTCATGGGCAACTCAGACCAAGCAAATACCGCCTGAAAAATCACAAACAGCAAGCTCATCAGAATCAAAGAACCGACCACAGGATGCAACACCCACTGGTCAATTTTATCCGATAGGGTGGTGGGCTGCGCTTGCTCCAAATCCAATTCGCGCAAAATTCCACGGATAATCGCTTGGTCATCACAGGCTTCATCGGCATATTTTGGTTGCGCAAACTCACCCACTTGAAATTGCTCGGTATCCACCAATGACTGAGCCAAGGCACTCACGCCCCCCGATTTCACCCCAACTGTTTCCACCACAGGCACACCCAAATGCGCCGATAATTTCTCAGCCGAAATATTCATGCCACGACTTTTCGCCACGTCCATCATATTGAGTGCAACCATCATCGGAATGCCCAAACGCTGCACCGCCAAAACCAAACGCAAACCACGGCGCAAATTGGTTGCATTGACCACACAAATCACATAGTCAGGTTTTTTCTCGCCTTGCGCCCGACCTGCGAGTACATCGCAAGTCACGCGCTCATCGGGCGAACGCGGGTACAAGCCATACGTGCCTGGCAAATCCAAGATGCGCAAAGTTTTGCCATGTGGCGTGGTAAACCGCCCTTCTTTGCGCTCGACCGTTACCCCCGCATAATTCGCGACTTTTTGACGCGAGCCTGTCAGTGCGTTGAAAATCGCGGTTTTACCGCAATTGGGATTGCCCACCAATGCCACCAAAGCACCCGTTGGGAATAGATGAATCGCGTGCTCACTCATGCGTGAACTCCAGATGTGGTGGCGTTAATTGAGTTGTGCTCTGGATAGTGATTAAAAACGGGTTGCACCAGTACACACGCCGCTTCTTCGGGATGCAAAGCAAACGTCGATTGACCCACGCGCACCACCACCGCCCCTTTACGTAGAATTGAGCGGCGTTTCACCGACACATGCTCGCCCACAATGAAGCCGATTTCAGTCAGCCACGGCAACCAGTCGGGTGCGTCTGCGGGCGCAACCAATTGGGTAATCACGCAATCGCGCGCGATGGCAACTTGATTGAGATTCAAGGAAGCAGTACTGTTCATGATAAGACAACCAATTAAATGAGAATAGTTATCATATTACAGGGATTTCCCCAATATGTAAACGCGAATTATTATCACCTTTATGAAATGTATTGTTTTTGTAAAATTCTTACCGAGGGTGACGAGGATACCTCTTGCAACACATTTAAGTGGCGTGGCTCAGTCACTTCGGTATTTCCCTGAGGGGGTTCAAGCAACAAAAAACCCCAGTCAAACTGAGGTTTTCCGATGATACATGGAGAGATTATCACGCGCCCAAATAAGCCGCTTGGACTTTCGGGTCGGTCAATAAATCATGCGCATTGCCCGTCATAATCATGTTGCCCGAATCCATCACATAACCGCGGTCTGCGGCTTGCAAAGCCAAGTTCGCGTTTTGCTCGACCAGTACCACGGTGATGCCTTCTTTGGAAACTTTATCAATCACCTTGAAAATCACCTCGGTCAAGACAGGTGATAAACCCATAGACGGCTCATCCAATATCAACAACTTTGGCTGACTCATCAATGCGCGCGCCATTGCCAACATCTGTTGCTCACCACCAGACATCGTACCTGCCAATTGATTGGCACGCTCCTTTAAACGCGGGAAGGTTTCAAACGCATAATCCACCCCTCGCGCAAAAGTAGCCTTGTCACTGTGTAAATATGCACCCATTTGTAAATTTTCAACAATCGTCATGCGTGCAAATACACCGCGACCTTCGGGAACCATGACCAAACCACGTTCCACCAAAGTCCATGGTTTTACACCTTTAATGGATTGACCTTGGAACAGCACATCACCGCTTTTGTACGGCAACAAACCTGTGATGGCTTTGAGTGTGGTGGTTTTACCCGCGCCATTTGCGCCAATCAGTGTAATCAGTTCGCCATCATACACATCCATATCCACGCCTTTGACCGCTTGGATACCGCCGTAGGCAACTTGTAATCCTTTGATGCTTAAAATCGGTTGCTTTGTTGTATTCATTAGTGTCCTCCGCCCAAATACGCCTCAATGACTTTTGGGTCTTTACGTACATTTTCAGGTAAGCCCTGCGCAAGGATTTTGCCGTAATCCAATACAGTCATTTCATCACACAAGCCCATGACCAGTTTCACGTCATGCTCAATAATCAGAATGGTGACACCGTCGTTACTGATTTTGCGCAACAATTGGGTCAATTCGACTTTTTCAGTTGCATTCATACCCGCCGCAGGCTCATCCAATGCCAACAATTTCGGATCAGTCGCCAAAGCGCGAGCAATTTCGAGACGGCGTTGGTGTCCATAGGATAAATTACGCGACACGTAGTCGTGGTATTTACCGATGCCAACGTATTCGAGCAATTCCATCGCGCGATCACGGATGGCTTTTTCCTCAGCCTTGACTGATTTCAAACCCAAAATCGAACCGAGCACACCGCCTTTGGTGCGCACGTGGCGACCCACCATGACATTTTCCACCGCAGTCATTTGACCAAACAGGCGAATGTTTTGGAAAGTGCGTGCAACCCCAGCTTTGGCCACCTCGTGGACTGCGGTCGGCTCATAAGGTTTGCCATCGAGAACAAATTCGCCCGCATCTGGTTCATACAAACCCGTAATCACATTAAAGAACGTGGTTTTACCCGCGCCATTGGGCCCGATTAAACCATACACGGTGTTTTTCTTGACCTCAAGTCCAACATCGGACAAGGCTTTTAAACCACCAAAACTTTTATTAACACCCTTCACCGAGAGCATGATATTTGATTCACTCATCATTGTTCCTCTCATTAAACGGTTGCGTTGTTAGCAGGTTTATCGGATTGAACACTGGCATCCACGTCTTTCTTGTCCTCACGCTCAGGTGTCGGCCACAGCCCTTTGGGGCGATACAGCATAATCAGCACCATCGACAGACCCAAGATGAATTGACGCACAATCGCGGTATCCACCCAAATTTTGCCCAAGACATTGCGTTGGAACGGCTCAACCGTAAAGCGTAAAAATTCAGGCAAGGTGTATAGAATAATCGCACCCAAGACCACACCAGGAATATGTCCCATACCGCCCAAAACCACCATCGCCAAAATCACAATCGACTCAAGGAAAGAGAATGACTCTGGTGAGATAAAGCCTTGGAATGCCGCAAACATACCACCCGCCACGCCGCCAAAGGTCGCGCCGAGTGAGAACGCCAACAATTTAATGTTGCGCACATTGATGCCCATCGCTTTTGCCGCAATGTCATCCTCACGCAAAGCCATCCATGCGCGACCCAAACGCGATTTTTGCAAGCGATAGCAAATCACAATCGTCACAATCGCCAAAGCCAAAAACAGGTAGTAGTACAAAAATTCCTTGGTCAAGTCGATACCGCCGATGGTCAGGGTTCTGTCCAACGGATAACCAAACACCGTCACAGGGTCGATGCGGTTAATCCCGCGTGGACCATTGGTGATGTTATAGTTTTGATTCCACCAGTACACAACCGATTGCAACAAACCATCAGGTTCAGGTAAATCTTTTTTGGTTTTGCCCCAGTTATTCATGAAAATGCGAATGATTTCACCAAAGCCCAAAGTCACCAAAGCCAAGTAGTCACCACGCAATTTCAGAATCGGTGTGCCGAGCATAATCCCAGCCAAGGCCGCCAAGCCCGCACCCAAAGGCACAATCACCCACAATGGGATGTGCAAACCATTGGGAAAATGCTGTGCAAAAAAGGCAAAGTTATCCGATAAATGCGTTGAGGAGAGCAAAGCCACCATGTACGCACCGACCGCATAAAACGCCACATAGCCCAAGTCCAACAAACCCGAAAAGCCCACCACAATATTCAAACCCAAAGCGAGCATCACATACAGCAAGGCCATATCAATAATACGCACCCAAGTTGTACCGCCCAATTCTTTGGCAATAAACGGCATCAATGCCAACAAAGCAATACAAATCACCAAACCAAAAATCGATTGTTTGGGATTGAGTTGTTTGAGAAATTTATTCATTATTCGCTCCTCATCCCTATTTAAGCGCGGTCAGCAACACGTTGACCGAGCAATCCTGACGGACGGAAAATCAACACGCAGACCAAAACCACGAAGGCAAACACATCTTCGTACTCCGCGCTGATGTAACCCGCCCCCATCGCTTCAACCAAGCCGAGCACCAAACCACCGACCAGAGCCCCAGGAATATTACCAATCCCACCCAATACCGCCGCGATAAATGCCTTCATACCAGGGATAAAGCCCATGTAAAAATGCACTTTGCCGCCGTAATTGGTCGCAAACAAAATCCCAGCCACAGCCGCCAGTGCCGCACCAATCATAAAGGTGGCGGAAATCACGCGGTTGGGGTTAATCCCCATCAGACTGGCGACATTGACATTTTCACTCGTGGCGCGCATCGCGCGACCCAATTTGGTGTGGTTGACCAACCAAAACAGCCCACCCATCATCACGAATGCCACAATAAAGATAATCACTTCGCGCAAGGTAATGCCCACATTACCAAACAGCTCAATGCGTTGCGAAGGCAAGACATCGGGGAAACGGAAATGTTCCAAACCCCAAATTTGCATCGCAACCGCTTGCAAAATAAAGGACATCCCAATCGCGGTAATCAGGGGGGCAAGTTTCGGCGCATGGCGCAAAGGACGGTATGCCAAGCGTTCGATTGAGTAACTGGTGAACATACACACCAGCATCGCTGCCAGTGTGGCAATCACCAAGGCCAAAACCGTGGAAAAGCCCATGCCCAAAAGCAAGGTTGATACCGTCATGGCAACCATCGCACCAATCATGAATACCTCGCCGTGGGCAAAGTTGATAATCCCTAAAATACCATAGACCATGGTATAACCGAGCGCAATCATGGCGTACAGACTGCCTTTGACCAAACCGTTAATTAGTTGTTGTATGAATAAATCGAATGCACTCACTGTCGCACTCCTTTTTTTGATTTAAATAATAATGATCTAATTTGCTGTAATACTATGTGTGAAATAGAATCGTGTATTCGCTGATTAGATTTATCTGTGTGATTGAGTACAAAATTCTGTGCCACTGCCACTTGAACGGCAATTGCACTTTGCTACGAAAACGCTGTGTAAAAGGAAGCCCCAGCGCGTGCTGAGGCTTCAGGTTTGGCATCAATATTATTGAACCACGTCTTTCACGTCTTTTTTATCTGTGATTTCGTAAATGGTAATTGCACCACCTTTGATATCACCTTTTTCGTCAAACGCGATAGGACCAATCAAACCTTGGAAGTTTACTTTAGGCATGGCTGCTGCGATGGCTTCTGGATCAACCGATTGTGCAATCTTAATCGCTTCTACCAAAGTGTAAACGCCATCATAGGAGAATGGAGAGTAGATTTGAACTTTTTGACCTGCAAATGCTTTTTCGTAGTTCGCAGTGAATTCCGCGCCTTTAGCCATTCTTGACAATGGGAAACCCGCTTCAGAACAAATCGCACCTTTACCAGCAGCACCTGACAATTCGATGAATTTTTCAGTACAAGCACCATCAGCCGCCGCCAATTTGGCCGTCATACCCAATTCACGCATTTGTTTGACCAATGATGCTGCAGTATCGTCCATACCACCCCAGAATACATAATCAGGGTTAGTCGCTTTGATTTTGGTCAATACGGCTTTAAAGTCAGTGGTTTTATCGGTTGCTGCTTCACGCGCCAAAACTTTACCACCATCCGCAGTGAAGGTTTTTTCAACTTGATCGGCCAGGCCTTTACCGTATTGAGTCGCATCATCCAAAATCGCAATGGTTTTACCACCTGATTTCATGATGAACTTGGCCACTGCGGGACCTTGTTGCGCATCGGTTGCCACCACACGGTATGAACTCACCGAGCCTTTTGGTGTTTTGTTGCCTTTAAGGGTGTAGTCAGGATTGGTTGAAGATGGAGAAATTTGTACCAAACCTGCTTTAGCATACACGGCATTGGCTGGAATTGATACACCTGAGTTCAAGTGACCGACCACGCCCACCACTTTAGCATCCACCAATTTTTGTGCCACAACAGGACCTTGCTTTGGATCACCTGCATCGTCTTCGCCCACGATTGCGAATTTCGCTACTTTATCGCCAACTTTCACGCCGCCTTTGGCATTGATTTCTTGCACTGCCAAGATGGTGCCGTTTTCATTGTCTTTACCCAAATGTGCAATACCACCTGTTTTGGGTGCGCCACTACCGATTTTCACGCAAATTTCGTTGTCCGCTAATTTACCACAAGCCGCGTCAGCTGCTTTTTTATCACCACCGCCACAAGCTGCCAAGGCGATGGCTGCGGTCAAAGGAATTAATTTAAAAATTGTGTGCATATTTTTCTCCAAAAGTTGGACGTTTACGAGTTTTTTAAAATCGCTCGTCATTAGGGAAGCACCAAAAAAGTCTTACCATTGGTTTTAACTGATTCCGTACTTCCTTGAATAAGTGTCGCGTACAAATGACCAGTACAGCCACGACACATGGGCACGATTATTATGCAGATGTTGTTTAAAAAGCAAGTCTTAAACGCATCTTTTCACCATATTTTTGCTACAAAACAGTGCAACAACGCGTTTTCAGTGTTTTATGAAGTTAACTGCTCAAAAACAAGTGGTTTTCCTAAAAATTAACAAATAACCACACAAATTATCATAAATATATTTATTGTTTCTTTTTCGCGGTAATCCGCCAAACCAGACCCGCGATCACAGGTACAAATGCTGCGGCAAAACCAATCAGGGCAATGGTACTTAAATGCTCTTTAATCGCGATGCGGTAGCCAAATAAAGTAAACTCAAACTGTCCAAAAAAGTACCCGCCCCATACAAATAAAATCACCCACAAGGTTGCACCCAAAATATTCCATTTTTGAAATTTGCCAAATGACATTTCAGAAATTCCCGCTACAAACGGCACAAATGTTCGGATGACGGGCAAGAACCGCGCCATCACCAAAGCTTTACCCCCATGTTTTTCATAAAAATCATGGGTTTTGCGCAAATGCTCGTGTGAGAACCATGGCGTGTCGATTTCATACGCCTTGTGTCCAATTTTACTGCCAACCCAGTAATTCACGGTATTGCCCAAAACCGCCGCAAAAATCAATAAAAAGGTCAACAACCACGCATTCATCAGCCCATCGGCGGACAAAGCACCCGCCAAAAACAACAATGAATCACCTGGTAAAAACGGGAACACCACCAAACCCGTTTCGCTAAAAATCACGGCGAACAAAATGCCATAAATGTACGCGCCATATTGAATCACCAAATCACGCAACTGCTCATCGATGTGCAACATGATGTTTAACAAACCTTGAATTGAATCCAAAACCATTCCTTTATCTGTGTTTAAGCACTAAAAATCGTGGGCATGATAGCACGGGCTTTGGGGTTCTTTATGTAAATTTATGGGATGTGGGTGAACACAGATTTCGCGATAGTACTCAAGAGATTGGATGCCGTGCAGATTTCACGAATTCTTCATCAACCTGTCACTGATTTGAAACACAGCACCCCTAAACTGCACGCAGTCATGGTTTGCCATGCGCAGTATATTATTTTCCACTAATGGGTTTCTATTGGAGTTTAAAAATGAAATTGTTTGCAAAAAACTTATTGGCAGTAACCATAGGCGTAGGAACACTAATCTCCACAACCGCGACTTTCGCTGCACCGATGATTAATGGTTCAGGCGCGACTTTTCCTACGCCGATTTATACCAAATGGGCTTCAGATTATCGTGGCGCAACGGGGGTCACTATTAATTATCAAGGCACTGGCTCATCAGCAGGTATCGATGCCATGAAAAAACGCACTGTGGATTTTGGCGGCACAGACGACCCTTTGTCATCAGCGCAATTAAACGAAGCGGGTTTGGTTCAATTTCCGTCGGTCATCGGCGGTGTGGTTCCTGTGTATCACATTGAAGGTTTAAACAAGACTTTGACTTTAAATGGCGCAGTTTTGGGGGATATTTTTCTAAACAAAATCACCAAGTGGAATGACCCCGCCATCGTCAAACTTAATTCTGGCGTCAATCTGCCCGACGCAGATATCCGCGTGGTGCGCCGATCGGATGGCTCAGGAACATCTTATGTTTTCTCTGACTATCTCACCCGTACCAACAGTAGTTGGAAAACCTTGGGCGCAAGCAAAACGCCAAAATGGGGCACAAATACCTTGGGCGGCAAAGGTAACGACGGTGTGGCCGCACAGGTCAAACAGTTGAATGGCTCCATCGGTTATGTCGAATACGCTTTTGCTAAAAAAAATGGCTTGCTTGCAGCGAATTTAATCAACCGTGACGGCAAGGTGGTTGCCCCGAGCGCATCGTCGTTTACTGCTGCTGCGAATAAAGCCAATTGGAGCAATACCGTCGTGGAATTGAACAATGTACCAGGTGCAAACTCTTGGCCAATCACCGCCGCGACTTACATCATTATGCCCAAATCATCGGACAAGACCAAATCTGTTGAAGTTTTGCGCTTTTTTGAATGGGCGATGACAAAAGGTCAAGGTCAAGCGATGAATCTTGAATACATTCCATTGCCGACATCGGTATATCAGAAGGTTAAAGCCTCTATTTGGAAATCCATGACCGACCAAGCCACAGGGCAATCAATTATTTAATTTAGTGCAGTATTTTTTAAAATGAAAGAGATGAATTTATGAAAACGCAATTGTTATTAGCCGCTGTATTGTCCGCTTTCGCAGGCGTTGCCTCTGCCGCCACTTCGGTAACGATGTATGGTCGCGCTGATGTTGGTTACGAATACAAAAAAGTAGATAACAGCGCGACATCATCAGACATCACTCAAGAAGCCAATGGCAATGCTGGCAACAACCGATTCGGTATTCGAGGTAATGAAGATTTGGGGAACGGTGTGTCTGCAACCTTCCAATTAGAAGGTCGATTTGAAGGCGACACGGGCAGCAAATCCACCAATCGCACCTTTTTTGACCGTGAGTCGACCGTCGGCATCAAAGGCGCGTTTGGACACGTTCGTTTGGGTCGCTCATATGCAGCAATGGACAATGCTTTGGGATTTATTGATTTGGGTCGCCGCTATTCATCATACTCGGCATATAATCAAAATTGGGGCGTGGCAACACGCCACAGCAATGCTTTGTTTTACAACTATTCAAACTCAGGCTTTACCGTGGGTGCAGACGTGACCACCAAAGGCGGTTACAACGATGGTTTGAAAACAGTCGCTGGCGTGGACAATACTTCTTTTTCTAATGAAGGCGTCGCAGGGTCAAAAGCAGCCTATGGTGTGTTCGCCAAATATAAAAACACAAACTTAGAAGTGGGCTTGGGTTATCAAGATGACGGTGTACAAACCTCCAAAAAAATTCGCCGAGAATGGGGTGCGGGTGCTGCATACACTTTCGCCCCCATCACTTTAGGCGCGTCGTACGCTCAGGGTAAAGACGATGTGGTCGGTGGTGCTACTTCTGCCAAATTACAGACAATTTCAGCATTTTTGAGCGGCAAAATCTCGGCCAATGACCAATTGTATTTGGTCTTTCGTCGAGAAGGTTTGAAAGACACCGCAGCAGGCGGCACAGTAAAGTCAAATGACAAAATCACGCGTTATGCTTTGGGCTATGTGCATAACCTAAGCAAACGCACCTCTATCTATGCAGACGTAGCACGCGAGTCGAAAAAAGACAAAACGGGTGCAGTGGTTGCGGGTAGCAAATTTTGGGGTTATGACATCGCCCTGCGCCATAATTTTTAAACCCATAACAGCAGACAGAGTGCATGCCAGAGAATCTGACTAATTCTATCATGTGCTCTGTGTGTCTTGACAAGATTAGGGTTGACCCTAACGTTTATCCTCTTAAAAACCTTTGACACTCAAAGTTTTGCCTTTGAGTGTTTTTATGTATAACGCGAAAATCATCCATGCACGTCATCACCCTGTCAGACTGTTGGCATACTATCCAATAATCCTTAATAAACATGGAGTTACAATGAATCACACTAATTTGCCGAACCAAAATCGTCCTTTATTTGCATCATTGGCATCTTGGCTCAAACCCATAATGCTTGCCGTATGGATGCTACTGAGTATGACAATTTTAATCAATCCAGCCCATGCGCAAACCACTCAATGGCAGACCTTAGACGGTAAAAAACCTATCATCATTGCCCATCGTGGGGCATCGGGTTATATGCCTGACCATACTTTGCAGGGCTATGAAAAAGCGGTTCAATTGGGTGCAGACTTCATTGAGCCTGATTTGGTATCGACCAAAGATGGCGTGTTAATTGTGCGACATGAGCCGAATTTAAAGGACACCACAGATATTGCAAAGCATCCTGAATTTGCGCACTTATTTCGCAAAGCAAAGGTAGACGAACACGAGGAAGAAGGTTGGTTCGCTTCTGATTTGACCTTGGCACAAATCAAAACCTTACGCGCCAAACAACCTCGTGCAGACCGCTCTACAGAATACAACGGCAAATTTGAAATTCCAACGTTTGATGAAGTCCTCACGCTGCGCGAGCAATTAAGTCAGAAACATGGTCGAGTCATCGGGGTGTACCCCGAAACCAAACACGCCACATGGCACCAGAGTTTAAACCTGCCTTTGGAACAAAAAATCGTGGATGCTTTGGTCAAGCACAATATGAATCAAAAAAACGCGCCCATTTTTATTCAATCATTTGAGTTAACCAACTTGAAACAATTGCGTAAAATGACCACCGTGCCATTGGTTTATCTGATCGACGGCGACGCTGTCAATCCAGATGGCAGTATCAAAACCACTCGCCCTTATGACTTTGTGGTAAAAAATGACCTCCGCACTTACGCAGATATGCTCCAGCCAAAGAACTTGCAAGAAATTGCTCAAGTGGCACAAGGCATCGGGCCATGGAAAGTGTATTTGGCCTCGTATCGCACCGATAGCGATGGTTCCACACACCGCTTGCCGATGAATGATGTCATCAAAAACGCGCACGCTGCAGGACTTAAGGTTCATCCTTTTACTTTTCGCAACGAAGCCAAACACTTAACCACAGATGACAACAACGATCCTTATCCAGAGTATGCCGCGTTCTTTAAAGCTGGGGTTGACGGTCTGTTTTCTGACTATACCGATACAGCGGTTCAAGCGCGGAAACGTTTTGAAAGTACGAACGCATTTTGAACATTGAAAAGAAACACTCTCATTATAGCCAATCCGAAACAAATCCCGTCACATGGCGGGATTTTCATATGGCGATTTATTGCATGCTGTATGACAATTTTTTGTCATTAATTTGTCATCATTTTTCACGCCAATATTTCATATAATGCGGATTTTTACAAAGGTTAAACATGACGGGCACACACTCAACCATGCAAGCGTGGTACGCACAATTATCCTCGGAAATCATGGATGATTATGACGAGTTTTTAGAAATGGAATTGGAAGACATTGATGTTCAGGGTGAGCATTTGTCTTCTGACTCGACCATGGATAGGGGGGTGTATTTTAAAGAGTTGCTGCGTTTGCAAGCCGAGTTAGTCAAATTACAAGATTGGATTCAGCACACCAAGCAAAAAGTGATTGTGATATTTGAGGGTCGCGATGCCGCAGGTAAAGGCGGCGTCATCAAACGCATCACACAACGACTCAACCCACGTGTGGTGCGCGTGGCGGCATTGCCCGCACCGAATGACCGCGAGCGCACACAGTGGTATTTTCAACGGTATGTTTCGCACCTACCCGCAGGGGGTGAGATGGTGATTTTCGACCGAAGTTGGTACAACCGCGCGGGGGTTGAGAAGGTCATGGGCTTTTGCACCGATGATGAATACGAGGAGTTTTTTCGCTCAGTCACCGCGTTTGAAAAAATGTTGGCACGCTCAGGCATACGAATTTTGAAATATTGGTTTTCGATTTCGGATGAAGAGCAGCACAAACGGTTTTTAAGTCGACTCAATGACCCGCTTAAACAGTGGAAATTCTCCGCGATGGATTTGGAAAGCCGTCGCCGCTGGGAAGCCTATACGCAAGTCAAAGAAACCATGCTCGAGCGCAGCCACATCGCCGAAGCCCCGTGGTGGGTCGTGCCTGCGGTGGACAAAAAGCGCGCACGTTTGAACTGCATCAGCCATTTATTAACGCAAATGCCCTATCACGAAATTGACCGACCGCGCATTGAATTGCCTGAACGCACGCGTCACCCTGACTACGTGCGCCACCCTGTTCAACCCGCGATGGTTGTGCCTGATTTGTATTGATTTTTTTCACCAAGCACCGCATCCACTGGTGATATCGAATTTTCAAGCCATCAAACCACTGTGCCGCAACAGCGCATCAACATTCGGCTCGCGCCCAACAAACGCTTTGAACGATGCCATCGCAGGGCGTGAACCACCCACCGAAAGAATGTCGCGCCAATATTTTTGTCCCAATTCAGGATTCAGTAGCGGTGCGCCTTGCGCGTGCGCGGATTCAAATTGTGCGAACACATCCGCAGACAGCACCTCAGCCCATTTGTAACTGAAGTAACCCGCCGAATAACCGCCTGCAAAAATATGACTGAAACTGTGGGCAAATCGGTTAAATTCTGGCACGGGCACGACCGAGACCCGCTGGCGCACATCGTCCATGAGACTGAAAATTAGGTCTTTCTGCTCAGGCACGTATTCAGCGTGCAGACGCAAGTCATACAGCGAAAACTCCACTTGGCGTAGCATTTGCATCCCCGATTGAAAGTTTTTCGCCGCCAACATTTTGTCAAACAAGGCGCGTGGCAAAACTTCGCCCGTTTGCGCATGGGCACTCATGCTCGAGAGCACCTCATAATCCCAGCAGAAATTCTCCATAAACTGGCTGGGCAACTCGACCGCATCCCACTCCACCCCGCGAATGCCAGAGACATCCATGTCGCCAACTTGCGTGAGCAGATGGTGTAGCGCGTGACCCGATTCGTGAAACAAGGTCAACAAATCGTCGTGGTACAAATAAGTATCGGCTTCATTCTGCAACGGCGCAGTGAAGTTACAGACCATATGCGCCACGGGCGTTTGCACGGTCTCACCGATTTGGCGACGCACACGCACCTCATCCATCCACGCACCCGAGTTTTTACCAGGGCGAGCGTAGGGATCTAAATACACACCGCCGATGGTTTGCCCATTGGTATTTTTGACCTCAAAATACTGCACATCTTTGTGCCAAACCTGCGCGTTGGGTTGCACCACCAACTGAACTTTAAACAAGGACTCAATGACCCGAAACAAACCCGCCAAAGATTTTTGCAAGGGAAAATAATTTTTAACTTCTTGCTCAGAAAATGCGTATTGCTGCTCACGCAGTTTTTCACTGGCATAAGGCACATCCCACGCCTGTAGGTCATTGAGTTGCAAGTGAGCACTTGCAAATGCGCGCAATTGCGCCATGTCCTGCTCGGCAAAAGGTCGCGCCTTATCCGCCAAATCGAGCAAAAATTGTGTGACCTGAGGCACGGACTCCGCCATTTTGGTCGCAAGCGAGACTTCGGCATGATGGGCATAGCCAAGCAACTGCGCCTCGCGTTGGCGAATTTCCAGCAAGCGTTGCATGATGGCGGTGTTGTCCAAACCCGCCTCGCCCAAATCCGATGCGCGGATGACATTGGCGCGATAAATGCGCTCACGCAAAGCGCGGTCATCCGCGTATTGCAAAACGGGAAAATAACTCGGGTAGTGCAAAGTAATTTTGTAGCCATCGCGCCCCTCGGCAGCCGCGGCTTCGCGCATCGCAATCACATTATCCTCGGGAATCCCAACCAATTCATCGTGTCGCGCGTAGTACGCATAGGCATTGGTCGCATCCAAAACATTTTCAGAAAATTTTGCCTGCAATTGCGCCGCTTCGCTTGCCAACTGGGCATACTCAGCGCGAGCCTCGCCTTGCAACAAAGCACCTGAGAGCGCAAAATCACGCAAGGCGTTGGTCACGATGCGTTGACGCGTTGGCGTCAAACTTGAAAACATTGGCTCTTTTGCCAAGGTTTGATAATGCGCCAAGAGGGTTTCATTTTGCCCCAGTTCCGTCCAAAACTCAGTGACTTGTGGTAAAAATTCATTGTACGCGGTACGCCATTGTTCATTATCAACCACGTGGTGCAAATGGGTAACCACGCCCCACACGCGTGAGAGTGCTTCAATGGCATCGTTCAAATATTCGACAAAATTGTCCCAGTTGATGACGCGCTCATCCAAACGCATCACCGTATTCATGGCTTCACGCGCACGGGTCAAAGTGGTTTGCATGGCAAACGCCATGTGCTCGGGTTGAATATCCGCCCAGCGCGGCAAATCTGTGAGGTCTAAAAGAGGGTTGTTGTTGTCAAAGTTCATCTTCAATACATCCAAAAAACAATCAAACTGCATTATGCCATCTTTGCCATTTTTGAGGGTGTAGTACAATAGTACGCTCAATCCATCGGCATCAGGAGACGACATGAACATCACGATTTATCACAACCCAAAATGCGGCACATCGCGCAACACCTTGGCGATGATACGCCATGCGGGTTTTGAACCCGTCATCATCGAATACCTCAAAAATCCGCCCACGCACGCGCAACTGGTTCGATTGATTGCGGACACGGGCTTGAGCGTGCGCGAGGTGATGCGCAGCAAAGAAACGATTTTTAATGAGTTGGGTTTGAATGATGTGGGGCTGTCCGATGAGCAATTGATTGACGCGATGATGGCGCACCCCATCCTCATCAACCGCCCGATTGTGGTGAGTGAATTGGGCACGAAACTATGCCGCCCTTCGGAATTAGTTTTGGATGTGTTGCCACCCTTTGCACAAGGCGGGACGTTTACCAAAGAAGACGGGGAAGTGGTACCACTAAAGTAACTGGAAACCATCAGCGCCAGTGGCTTAAAACCGCAAAGACTTTTTTGGGGTAGTCCAACCGCCCCAAACTGCCATTATAACGTCCTAAGGCGCGCACCAAATCGCCGTTCTCTATGTCCAAATAATGGCGCAAAATCACGCAACCATAGCGCACATTGATGCGCGCATCGTGTAGGTTTTTGACCTGTCCATCACCGATGGTTTTGACCCAGAACGGCATGACTTGCATCAGTCCACGCGCACTGGCGTGACTTTTTGCGTGCGGTTTGAACTGGCTTTCCACTTCAATCACCGCCATCACCAAAGCAGGCTCTAAACCTGCTCGGTGGGCTTCGTAATCAACCATCGCGAGCAATTGCTGACGTGTTGGTGCGGCAGGAATGTAGTGCAGCAAACGCGCACTGCTGCGCATTTGCCATGCTTGATACGTGCTGAATTCTTCGTCACTAAAAAACGGGCGTTGCATCGGTGCACTCGCCAAAATCGATTGACGCAATAGCGTACGCACACTGTCGGCCAGCACCTCTGGCTTTTGCGCGCCTGCATGTGCAAGCAGGCCCCAAGTGAGCAACCACACAAACAACGTAAATCGCACCGACAAAGCACAAATGGTGGGGGCAATTCGAACCCCTTGGTTCTCGCCCACGTCGCACTGACGATTGTGGTGGGTGCGCATACGCATGGTTTATTAACTGAGTTTTTATTGACCGAGTTGCGCCAATATGTGCGTAACGATGTGCGACACTTCAATTTTATCGGCAGGCGCACCCGTGCTGCCACTTCTGCGGTGAACGTACTCGACCACGTCCTCTTTGAGACCGCGATCGCCGACCGTCACACGGTGCGGCACACCGATGAGTTCCCAATCGGCAAACATCGCCCCAGGACGTTCACCTCGATCATCCAAAATCACATCCACGCCAGCGCTGAATAATGTTTGATATAAATCTTCAGCTGTTTGTGCGACCTGATCACTCTTGTCCGCGCCGACAGGACAAATCACCACGGTGAATGGCGCAATCGCTTCTGACCAAATGATGCCCTTGTCATCGTAGTTCTGCTCAATCGCCGCGCCCACAATGCGCGTCACGCCGATGCCGTAGCACCCCATCACGAGCAGTTGGGGTTTGCCGTTTTCATCGAGGAAAGTCGCATTCATGGCTTCGGAGTATTTCGTGCCGAGTTGGAACACATGTCCCACTTCAATCCCTCGACAGATTTCTACCGTACCGTTGCCATCGGGTGCAGGATCGCCCGCAACCACATTGCGCACATCGACAATCACATCTGGCTCAGGCAAATCGCGTCCCCAGTTCACGCCAACATGGTGATAACCTTCTTCATTCGCACCGCAAATAAAGTCGGACATATTCGCCACGGTTTTGTCCACCACGATTTTGACCGCACCTGTTGGCGCAACTGGGCCGATGTAGCCTGGCTTGGTATTAAAATGCGTCAAAATTTCCGCTTCGGTCGCAAAGCGCGTTTCACCGATGACTTTGCCCGCTTTGACTTCATTCAATTCATGGTCACCGCGCAACAATACCAAGATGATTTCAGTACTGATGTCACCGTTGTCCAAAATCGTATCTTTTGCCAAAACCAAGGATTTGATGGTTTGTTTTAAATCCACATTCAGAAATTTTGCCACGTCCTCGCATTTGGCTTGATTCGGTGTGGCGGTTTTAACCATGTTTTGACTTGCGGGCGCACGCGTGGCAATCAATGCAACCGCTTCAGCCGCTTCGATGTTCGCTGCGTAATCCGAATTGGGGTTGTAAACAATGTCATCCTCGCCCGTTTCGGCAATCACATGAAACTCGTGCGAACCAGAACCACCAATCGAGCCGTTGTCTGCCGCCACCGCCCGAAACTTCAGTCCCAAGCGGTTGAATATCGCCATGTAGGCATTGAACATTTTCTCGTAACTCGCTTTCAAACTCGCTTCGTCTTTGTCAAACGAGTAGGCATCTTTCATGATGAATTCACGACCACGCATCACGCCAAAGCGTGGACGAATTTCATCACGGAATTTCGCTTGAATTTGATACCAATTGACGGGCAATTGCTTGTAACTTTTCAGTTCGCGCCGCGCGACATCGGTGATGACTTCTTCGTGCGTAGGACCGACCACAAAGTCGCGCTGATGGCGGTCTTTGAAACGCAGCAATTCAGGGCCGTATTGCTCCCAACGACCCGATTCTTGCCACAACTCCGCAGGTTGCACCGCAGGCATGAGCAGTTCAATCGCCCCTGCGCGGTTCATTTCTTCACGCACAATCGCCTCAACCTTGCGCACCGAGCGCAGCCCAATTGGCATCAGGGTATAAATTCCACTGCCAATGCGTTTAATCATGCCTGCGCGTATCATCAGTCGATGGCTGATGATTTCTGCTTCGGCGGGGGCTTCCTTGAGGGTGGAGATGAAAAATTGACTGGCTTTCATGGTGGTTGGAATCTTTTCTAAAATGAATGTTAAATCAGCGGGTTAAATAACTGCGAGCCAAAAGACTTCATGCAAAATCTCGGTTTCACGGTATAATTCCATCATTGTAAATCATTTATTGAGGAAATTATGCTCGACAAAGAAGGATATCGTCCTAATGTCGGCATCATTTTGGTCAATTCGCGCAATCAGGTGTTTTGGGGCAAACGCGTCCGCGAACACGCTTGGCAATTTCCCCAAGGCGGAATTTCCCACGGCGAAAACCCTGAGCAAGCCATGTTGCGCGAATTGTATGAGGAAGTCGGGCTATTGCCTGAGCACGTACAGATTATTGGTCGCACACGCAATTGGTTGCGCTACGATGTCCCGAACCGCTGGGTTCGTCGGGATTACCGCAGCCACTATAAAGGTCAGAAACAAATTTGGTTTTTATTACGCTTAGTCGGACGCGATCACCATGTGAATTTACGTGCCAGCACTCATCCAGAATTTGATGCTTGGCGGTGGCATGACTATTGGATACCGTTGGAAGACGTGATTGAGTTTAAACGCGAGGTGTATAAAGAGGCTTTGGAAGAATTGTCTTTATTATTGTTTCAACCAAAACAATTTCGCCATGCGAATTATCGACCACGCACCTCTGCGCACCATCGCGTTGAGCCCAATGGGGATGACGCACCAACGTCATGACTTGAATTGTGCGCAGTTGCCACCATCTGTAGGTTAGAGGGTGAGTGCAATCGCGCTCAATCATTCTAACCTTGCACTATTCACTGAATCGGAGAAATGGCATGGACAATTTAGACAAAGATCGCATCATCGACGCAAGTTTGATTGAATCGGATGTTGCGCCGCAACCAAGTGCACCGTATCAAACGCAACCAACCTCTTCAATTGAAGAAGACACCAAACGTTGGGCTGTGTTATTGCATCTATCGACGTTATTGGGATTGGTCTCGTTTGGCTTTGGACTGATTGTACCGATTGTGTTGTGGCAATGGAAAAAAACCGAATTACCCGCCATTGATGCACATGGTAAAGTGGTTGCCAATGCGATTTTGTCGTATTTTGCCTATAGTGTTTTGGCGTTTATATTGCTGTTTGTGTTAATTGGTTTTGTGCTGTTTTGGGTGTTGGGGATTTTATTTATTCTCTACCCACTGATTGGCGCAATTAAAGCATCAAAGGGCGAGGTTTGGCCTTACCCATTGTGCTTCAAATTTTTCAAATAAACGGTCAAGACTCAGTACTTACAAAAAAATTAAAAACCGCAGAACCATTGTGCGGTTTTTAATTTTTGTTCACACACTCAAATTCACCGCGTGTTCACGCGTTTCATGAAACACCAAATCAGGGTAACGCTCGGTCATCATGTTTAAATTCACACGGTGGTTTGCCAAATAGGTCAAGTTACCCGCGGCATCATGCGCGAGGTTATTGACCTGCGCTTTTTCAAACTCCGCCAACTGCGCTTTATTGTCCGAACTGACCCAACGCGCGATGTTCATCGATGGCGTTTCAAACACCACTTCCACCCCGTATTCGGACTGTAAACGTGAAGCGACCACCTCAAACTGCAAAACCCCCACCGCGCCAAGCACCATGTCGCCGCCGTTGGCAGGAATGAACACCTGCACCGCACCTTCTTCACCGAGTTGCTGCAAACCTTTTTGCAACTGTTTGATTTTCAAAGGGTTTTTAATGCGCGCAATGCGGAATAACTCGGGTGCGAAAAACGGAATACCCGTGAACGCCAATACTTCGCCCTCACTAAAACTGTCGCCAATTTGAATATTGCCATGATTCGGAATACCGATGATGTCACCTGCAAACGCCTCCTCCACAATTTCGCGCTCATGCGACATAAAAGTCACCACCGAGTTGGCAGAAATCTCGCGGTTCAAACGCAAATGTTTCATCTTCATTCCGCGCTCAAATTGCCCCGAACACACTCGTAGAAACGCAATGCGGTCGCGGTGCTTGGGATCCATATTCGCTTGAATTTTAAACACAAAACCTGAAAATTTTTCTTCAGTCGGTGCGACTGTGCGCACCGTCGCATCGCGCGGCGCGGGCGCAGGCGCCCAATCAATCAGGGCATCGAGAATTTCGCGCACGCCAAAATTATTAATCGCCGAGCCGAAAAACACGGGGGTGAGTTTGCCCGCCAAAAACTCGTCTAAATCAAACGGATGCGACGCGCCCTGCACCAATTCAATGTCCATGCGCAACTGCGCCACTTCATCGGCGAACAATTCATCCAAGCGCGGATTGTCGATGCCTTTGATGACTTCTAAATCCAAAATCAGTTTTTCTGTACCCGCCTCGAACAGCAGCACCTCATCGCGCAGCAGGTGGTACACGCCTTTGAAATTTTTGCCCTTGCCTATCGGCCACGTAATCGGTGCGCAATTGATTTTTAAAATGGATTCAACCTCATCGAGTAAATCAAGCGAATCGCGTACTTCACGGTCACATTTGTTCATGAACGTGACAATTGGCGTGTTGCGTAAACGACAAACATCCAACAATTTAATCGTTTGCGCCTCCACGCCTTTGGCAGCATCAATCACCATCAAGCCCGAATCGACCGCAGTCAACACGCGGTAGGTATCCTCAGAGAAATCTTGGTGGCCAGGAGTATCTAGCAGATTAACCACATGCTCTTTGTACTCAAACTGCATGACCGAAGACGCGACCGAAATGCCGCGTTGCTTTTCAATCTCCATCCAGTCCGAAGTGGCGAATTTGCCGCCTTTTTTGCCCTTGACCGTACCCGCTTGCAAAATCGCACCCGAGAACAACAATAATTTTTCGGTGAGCGTGGTTTTGCCCGCATCGGGGTGAGAAATAATCGCAAAGGTGCGGCGATGCGCCACTTCGTGGCGAATTTGCATGGAATCGACAGACATGAGAATACCAAATTTGAATAAAATAAATAACTTGTGATTTTACGTGATTTTGTGGGCGGCTGGTGTGGTTTCACCGCTGATGACCCGTAATTCAGGCGATTAAGCTCTTATGCCCACGTCACTTTGCGCACGGCAGAGATATGTTTGAGTTGCGCAATCAACTCATCGGTTGGAACGACTTGCCAGTCCATACCCAATTTGATTTCCGCACTCGCGTCTTGAATCTGCGCGCGCACCGTCACACCCAGACCTTCGCTGTCTAAATTTTGTTTCAGACAGTTTTTCAATGCAGTCACGTCCAGTGCGTCTGTGCGCAAATCCAAATCAATCAATAAAGTATGCGCATTGCTCACACGCGCATGGATTAAATCCATCACCCGTTTACAATTGATGCGCAAATTGTCACCGCCTGCATAGCGGTCAGGCTGAACACTCACTTGAAGAAACGCCAATTGCTCTTCTTTGATAAATCGTCCGTATCGCTCGGCTTCCTCAGCAAAAATCATCAGTTCCAAACGCGCCGATTTATCATCCAAGGTGATGAACATGCGCTTGCCACGCTCAGAAATTTGCGTGCGCACCGAGGTGATGATGCCTGCAATCGTCACCAAATCGGATTTCGGGTGCAGGTTTGCCAGTTTCGTGGGCGCGATTTTGCGTGCCTCTTGTTCATACTCATCAAACAAATGACCTGAAAGATAAAAACCCAAAGCGAGTTTTTCTTGCGCAAGTTTTTCACGCAATGTCCACATCGGGACGTTCTCTAACTCGGCTTGCCACTGCTCGCCCATGGTTTCTTCGGCATCAAATAAATTGTTTTGATGCGCGTGCTCCGCCGCGTGATTGGCAGCTTGCAAAGCCACATCGACACTGGCAAGCAAACTGGCGCGGTTCGGATGCAAATTATCAAACGCACCCGATTTAATCAATGACTCAACCGTGCGGCGATTGACGTGGGCTTTGTCCACACGCATGACAAAATCAAAAAAACTCGCGAACGCGCCGCCGCTTGCACGCTCACTGGTGATGGCTTCGATGGCGGATTGACCTGTGCCTTTGACCGCGCCTAGCCCATAGCGTATGGTAGTCGCATCAATCGGCTCAAAGTAATAGTTCGATGAATTGATGTCGGGCGGCAAGATGCTCAAGCCATTTTCTTCCACGCAGTCTTGGTACAAGGTCTGCACTTTGTCGGTGTAATCCATATCCAAAGACAAAGTCGCCGCCATGAATTCCGCAGGGTAGTAGCGTTTGAACCATGCGGTGTGGTAGGCAATCAACGCATAGGCGGCCGAGTGCGATTTATTAAAGCCATAATCGGCGAATTTCTCCATCAAGTTAAACAGCGTGGTCGCCAACTCCTCACTCACACCGTTTAACTCCTGCGCACCTTTGACAAACACCGCACGCTGCTTGGCCATTTCATTGGCATCTTTTTTACCCATCGCACGGCGCAGTAAATCGGCCGAACCCAATGAGTAACCCGCGAGGATTTGCGCCACCAGCATCACTTGCTCTTGATAGACCATCACGCCAAAGGTGGACTCCAGCACAGGTTTGAGTTTCGGGTGAAAATACCACGCGTCCTCGCCTTTGCCTTTGATTTTTTGTTGGTTCTTGCGTTGAATAAAATCATCCACCATTCCCGAACCCAAAGGTCCTGGGCGATTCAACGCCATCAGCGCGATGATGTCCTCAAAGCAATCGGGTTTGAGTTTTTTCTCCAACTCTTTCGCGCCACGTGCCTCGGATTGAAATACGGCGGTGGTATTGCCTGCGGTGAAAATATTAAAGACTTCTGGGTCGTCTAATTTGAGTTGATCCAACTCAAAATCCGCATACTCAGGATGCTGTTGTTTCAGATACATGACCGCACGCTTGAGCACGGTTAAGTTGCGCAAACCGAGAAAGTCAAACTTGACCAAACCAATGTCTTCAACGTCTTTTTTATCGTACTGGCTGACCACCGAGGTTGTGCCCTGCGCACAATACATCGGGCAAAAATCGGTGATTTTCCCAGGGGCAATCAACACGCCCCCCGCGTGCATCCCAATGTTGCGCGTCAGTCCTTCCAACGGTTCAGACAAGTGGATGATTTCTTGCGCTTCTTCTTCTTTCTCAAAACGCTCTTTAAAGACAGGTTCCTCCTTGAGCGTGCGCGCCAAAGTCCATGGATCGGTTGGGTCGTGCGGAATGAGTTTGGACAGACCATCACAATAATTGTACGGCATGTCCAAAATCCGCCCCACATCACGCACCACCGCTTTAGCACCAAACGTACCAAAGGTCGCGATTTGCGACACCGACTCCACGCCGTATTTGCGCTTGACGTACTCAATCACCTCATCGCGCCCGTCCTGACAAAAGTCAATATCAAAGTCAGGCATGGAGACGCGCTCAGGATTTAAAAATCGCTCAAACAGCAGCGCGTACTCGAGCGGATCCAGATCTGTAATCAGCAAAGCATACGCCACGAGCGAGCCCGCACCCGAACCACGCCCTGGACCGACGGGTACATCGTTGTCTTTCGCCCACTGGATGAAATCGGCCACGATGAGAAAGTAGCCTGGGAAGCCCATTTGGATAATCGTATCCAACTCGATATTCAAGCGTTCGAGGTAACGCGGGGTTTGCTCGGCACGCACCGCTTCATCGGGATAAAGTTTACGCAAACGCGCTTCTAAACCTTGGTGTGAAACCAAGCGCAAATAATCATCGAGCGATTCACCATTGGGTGTCGGGAAGTCGGGCAACAGCGGTTTGCCCAAAACCAGTTCCAAATTGCACTGCTGCGCAATCGCAATGGTGTTAGCCACGGCACTGGGCAAATCAGCAAAACGCGCGCACATCTGCGCTTGGGTCATCAAATACTGGCATTCACTAAACGCGGACTGACGGCGTGGATTAACCAAAATATCACCCTGTGCAATGCACACTCGCGCCTCATGTGCGCGGTGGTCTTCTGGATTTAAAAACTGAATAGCGTGCGTTGCCACCAAAGGTGTCTGGGTTTTGCTCGCCAATTGCGCTGCCAACAGGGTTTGCTGCTCGGACTCGGCGGTGTCAATCCGTTGCACTTCTAAATAAAATCGTCCGTTGAAGGCGTTTTTCCATCGTGCCAAAGACTGCTCAGCCGCGTGCATTTTGTCTTTGAGCAAGAGTTGACCGATTTCACCATCTTGCGCACCCGAAAGGGCAATCAAACCTGTGTTGTCTTCATTGAGCAACCACTCGGCGGCGATTTGCGCATGGTTGGATTGATTGTTGACCACATATGCGCGCGTAATCAAGTCGCACAGCCGCAGATAACCAGTTTTATTTTGAATCAACAGCAACAAACGAAACGGTGATTTTTCGTCATCAGGATTAATCACCTGAATATCCGCGCCCAAAATCGGTTTGATGCCCTTGTCCCGTGCTTTTTTATAAAACTTAATCAAGCCAAAGGTGTTCATCAAATCAGTCATCGCCAAAGCACCTTGGTCATCGGCGCGCGCCTTGGCAACCGCGTCACCCACGCGAATGATGCCATCCGTGACGGAAAACTCGGTGTGCATGCGCAGATGGACAAATTGCGGTTGGGGCATGATGGTGGGATTGAACTGTGAGAAAACTAAAATGTGGTAACAGCCGCTATTGTACAATACCGCAGGTCCGCTCCAGTCAAAACCCGCAACATAAAAATATTTAAATTTTTGAATGCGCCTACGATTTTGAATGCTCATCTTTCAACACCCTTACCCAAACACATCCAGCCCAACACTTGGCTGGCACAGGCTTGGGCACACGCACAAGCATTCAAGCGCAATCCACACCCGCCGTATATTGGGCGTTTTGCGCCCTCACCTTCGGGCAAACTGCATCAAGGCTCACTCGTAACGGCACTGGCATCGTATCTACATGCGCATTGGCATGGTGGCGTTTGGCAGGTGCGTATGGAGGATGTGGATACCTCACGCTGTACACATGCGACGGGTGAGCATCAATTGGCAACTTTGCAGTCTTTGGGTTTTGAATTTAATGAACCTGTCTTGTGGCAAACCCGTCGCTTTGCCGCGTATCGCGCTGAGTTTGAACGCCTGCGCGCCCAAAACCAAGTGTATCCCTGTGCCTGTACACGCAGCCAAATGACACAAAACTTCAGAACACACTGCTGTGCGCAAGGTATAAAAGAGGGCGCAACCATACGCACATGGCGTTTTCGAGCAGACAGTCAGATGATTACTTGGACGGATAAAACAGGGCACAAGCACACGCAAACTGTCGATGATTTTGTGGTGAAACGCGGCGCGCTATCAATCAATGAGTGGACATACGCACTGGCCGTAGTCATTGATGATGCCTATCAAGGCATCACCAATGTGGTACGCGGTGAGGACATCCGCGAGAGCACTGCGCGACAAATTGCCCTGCAGCAAGCCCTCGGTTATCCCACACCACAGTACAACCATGTACCTATACTGTGCAATGCAGCGGGTGAAAAACTCTCAAAAAGCGAACAAGCACCTGAGTTGGACGCGCTCAATCCAGTCGATGTCTTATTGCATGCTTGGCGGTTTTTGGGTGGCAGTGATTTTGATTGTACGGATGTGGCAAGGTTTTGGAAAACAATGAAAACCCTTTAAATTTATGCAACCAAGTTTTTCAAAACATCCACATAAATCGCCGCCAAAGGCTCAATCGTTGCGACCTCAATACACTCGTCAATTTGATGAATAGTACGCCCTAAAGGCCCAAACTCAATCACCTGCGGACAAATGGTCGCGATAAAGCGTCCATCGGAAGTGCCACCACTGGTAGACAACTCAGGGGTTATACCTGTGTGGGTGCGCACCGCCGCATCAATCGCATTGGACAATTCGCCTGCTGGGGTGAGGAAGGGATGTCCGCCGATTACCCAATCCAAACGATAGTCCAAACCATGACGGTCTAAAATGGCGTGCACGCGTTGCTGTAAACCCTCGGCGGTGCTGGCGGTCGAGAAGCGAAAGTTAAAATCCACCACGCATTCACCAGGGATGATGTTGCTCGCGCCTGTGCCGCTGTGGATGTTCGACACTTGCCACGAGGTCGGTGGAAAGTAGTCGTTGCCCTCATCCCACACGGTTTGTGTCAGTTCAGTTAAAGCAGGGGCGAACAAATGAATCGGGTTTTTCGCGCGCGTTGGGTATGCAATGTGTCCTTGTTTGCCAATGATGGTGAGTTTGCCACTCATCGTACCGCGTCGGCCATTTTTCATCATATCGCCAAACACCTCTAAACCCGTCGGCTCGCCAACAATGCACCAGTCCAACTTTTGACCGCGTGCTTTGAGCCATTCCACCACCTTCACTGTGCCGTCATTCGCAGGACCTTCCTCATCACTGGTAATCAGCAGGGCGATGCTGTGTTGCGGATTCGGATGCGCCGCGAGGAATTGCTCAATACTGGTGACAAAGGCGGCAATCGAGGTTTTCATGTCCGCCGCACCGCGTGCATACAATACGCCATCGCGCACGGTTGGAGTGAATGGCTCGGACGACCATTGTTCAATCGGTCCTGTCGGCACAACATCGGTGTGCCCTGCGAATACGAAGGTTTTTGCGTTGGGTGACGAACCCTTACTCCCTTGACGGATTGCCCACAAATTGGTCACACGAAAATCATCGGGACCGCTGATGATGTCGGTGCACTCAAAGCCCAAAGGCTCAAGGCGCGATTTGAGCAAGGCTTGACAGCCCGCGTCATCGGGGGTATCCGAGCGCAGTTTGAGCAGTTCGCAGGTGAGGTTAAGGGTAGGAGTCATATTTTGTCAATTCAGGGGTAATCGTTGGGTTGCTTTCGTGGTTCTATTTTTTCGGATGTCAGATTGCGTCATTGCGAGCAGATTCACCGCGAAGCAATCCAGCGAAGTACACCATATATATGTGGTTCGCTTGGATTGCTTCCCCTCGATACAATCATTCGAGGGTCGCAATGACGGGGCTTTTTTAAGAAGGCAGCAATTTTTGTAAAGCATCCTCATCATGCCCCACGAAAATCTGTGCGTCACACACCACCACGGGTCGTTTGATGACGCTGGTTTTGTTCATCATCAACTCAATCGCGGTTTCAGGCGTATTCGCCATGGCTTTTTCTGCGTCGCTCAGTCCACGCCAAGTCGTGCCTTTCTTATTGATGAGCACATCCAATGGAATGCTTTTTAACCATTTTTTCAAAGTCATCACATCAATGCCCGATTTTTTAAAATCGTGGAATTGATAGGCGATGTCGTGCGCTTCAAGCCAAGCACGGGTTTTTTTAACCGAGTTGCAATTGGGAATGCCGTACAGTGTAATCATGTCACATCTTTAAAAAGGTTGATTTAAAGTCACACGCTGGCAAGTCGATTGCGTGGCAGGCGTTGAGTCATCGTGATAAACCAAACGCTCCTCATCCAGTTGATCAATATAAAACAGGCGGGTTTTTTGCTCACGCATTTGTTGCTCTGCTAAAGCAACCATACTCGGGAAAAACACTTTGCGAATGTATTGCCCAGCGGCATTGTCATCCACGCCGACCCACTGGTCGTCATCCATGCTGACCATGCGCTCATAAATCACATTATTGACAATTTTTTGAATGACGCTGCGCCCACGTTCAATCACATAGGCATATCCACTCACCCATTGACCATCGTCTCCGAGCAGACGGACTGAAATATTATCGTGTCTTTGCCCAGTCCAAAGTCCGCCCTGAAAATACTCGTTGGACACCATGCTCATATTGAGTTTAAGCTCGTCATTCGCACCCGTCACTGAACTTTGGCACCGCCATTGACCTTGCAATAAATCAAAGTTGCGCTTGTCAGATGCAGTGTCCAACACGGGCAAAGCCACGTTGGTCGATTGTGTCACATCTGACACCGTGGACGTGGTAGCAACATTCGTATCGGTCGCTTGAGCACTTGCAACCCCAATGTGTGCCAATAAACCCATACTGGCTAAAAACAATATTCGTTTGGATGCTGGTTTCATAACAATTCCTTTGCGGTTAATGTGTGGCCAACATGGGCACTTTTAGTCACCACGCAACAACTCATTGATACTGGTTTTACTGCGCGTCTGCGCATCGACTTTTTTCACAATGACCGCACAATACAGACTGTATTTGCCATCCGCACTGGGCAGATTACCCGACACCACCACCGAGCCTTCGGGAATGCGACCGTAAGTGACTTCACCTGTGGTGCGGTCATAAATCTTGGTCGATTGACCAATGTACACGCCCATGCTAATCACGCAATTGTCCTCAACAATCACGCCCTCAACGACTTCTGAGCGCGCGCCGATAAAGCAGTTGTCACCAATGATGGTCGGGTTCGCTTGCATCGGTTCGAGCACGCCGCCGATGCCGACACCGCCCGATAAATGTACGTTTTTACCAATTTGCGCACACGAGCCGACCGTCGCCCAAGTATCCACCATCGTACCCTCATCGACATACGCGCCGATATTCACATACGAAGGCATGAGCACGACGTTTTTCGCAATATACGCACCACGACGCACCACGGCGGGTGGCACCACGCGAAAACCACCCGCTGCGAAATCCGCTTCGGTGTAGTTGGCAAACTTGCTCGGCACTTTGTCATAAAACTGTGTGAATCCACCTGCGGGCATGACGGCGTTGTCCTCTAAACGAAATGACAACAAGACCGCTTTTTTCACCCATTGATTGACCTGCCATTGGCCGTTCTTTTTCTCTGCCACGCGCAACGTGCCTGCATCGAGTTGCGCCAATACGTGCGCGACCGCCACACGCACTTCGTCAGGTGCGGATTTTGGGCTAAATTCGGTGCGTTGTTCCCAAGCGGTATCAATCAGTTGTTCTAATGCGTTCATGTTTTTTCCTATAAAAAATCATTAAATATTGAATGCGACATTATAATGGCAAAAACGCAAGACAGCCCTGATTTATCCATATGGGCAGATAAGGATGTGTTATGAATCGCTATATGCTATCGCTTGACCAAGGCACGACCAGTTCGCGTGCGATTGTGTTTGACCACGCGGGGTGCATCGTCGGCATGGCGCAAAGGGAGTTTGCGCAAATTTATCCGCAATCGGGCTGGGTCGAGCACGACGCGCACGAAATTTGGCAGACGCAGTCGGCAGTCGCATTGGAAGTATTGCAAAAACTCAAGCTATCCGCACAGGACATTGCCGCCATCGGCATCACCAATCAGCGCGAAACCACGGTGCTGTGGGACAAGCACACGGGCAAGGCTTTGTACAACGCAATTGTTTGGCAAGACCGCCGAACCGCCGCGCTGTGTGCGTCACTCTCAGAGCAAGGTTACGATGCCTTAATCAATCAAAAAACAGGTTTGCGTTTAGACCCGTATTTTTCTGCGACCAAACTCAAATGGTTGCTTGACAACGTTGCAGGTGCGCGTGAATTGTCGGCGCAAAATCGCTTGGCGTTTGGCACGATAGACACATGGCTTGTTTGGAATCTCACGGCTAAAAACTCGGGCGGCGCACTGCACATCACCGATGTGAGCAATGCGGCGCGCACGATGCTGTTCAACATTCGCACGCGCCAATGGGATGAGGAATTATTGGCATTATTTGACATTCCCTCATCGGTGTTGCCTGAAGTGCGCACGTCCTCAGAGGTATACGGGCACACATCCCATGTGTTTGATGCGCCGATTGCGATTGCTGGGATTGCGGGCGATCAGCAAGCCGCTTTGTTTGGACAGACATGTTGGCAAGCGGGTATGGTGAAAAACACCTACGGCACGGGTTGCTTTATGCTGATGAACACAGGTGGGTTTGCCGCCCCCTCCACTCATAATCTACTCACCACCATTGCATGGCAAATCGGTGATGAAATCTGTTATGCACTTGAAGGCAGTATCTTCATCGGTGGCGCGGTGGTGCAATGGTTGCGTGACGAGTTGCACATCATTGACCATTCGCATGAAATTGAGCCTTTGGCCGCCAGTGTCGCCGACAGCGGCGGCGTGACCTTTGTTCCTGCATTTGCTGGATTGGGCGCGCCACATTGGAATCCGAACGCACGCGGCGCGATATTCGGCTTGTCGCGTGGTTCATCCAAAGCGCATTTGGCACGCGCCGCCCTCGATGCGTTGGCGTATCAAACCGCCGACGTGCTGCGCGCCATGAGTGCCGATGCACGCATGGACATTGCCACGCTGCGCGTGGATGGCGGTGCGACTGCAAATAATTTGCTCATGCGCATTCAAGCCGATGTGTTGGACGTTGAGGTGGTACGCCCGAAAATCACCGAGACCACCGCGCTCGGCGCAGCGTATTTGGCGGGTTTGGCGGTGGGTTATTGGCGCGACCGCGATGCAATTGCACGATTGTGGCAAGTGGATAAAACATTTCACCGCACCCGCCCCACCGAGGCATTGGCACGCGAAGCCGCGCAGTGGCAACGCGCAATACGCGCCAGTTTGGCGTGGGCAAACGAGTAAACACTCGCTGCCTTGACTCGTGCATCCTCAACACAATGCGGTACAATGCCAGCCATTGCCTGCTTTTCAATCATTTCTTATGAATAACCGTCTGTCAAATCAGTTACCACAAATCACCCTCGCCCGTATCGCGCTCATTTACGTCGCCCTATTTTGGGGGCTGTCATGGTTGGCGTTTCGTTATCTGTACGACTGTGGCATGAGCGGCATGGGTGTGGGGATTGCCATCAGTATGGCGGCAACTGTATTCGCGTTGGTGTTGGCACGCACCCATCTGCGCACTGAGTTGGCGAGTATTTCCAAACCCGCTTTGATTTTAATGGCAGTCAGCGCAGCATTCTCAAACCTCGGCTTCACGTGGGGCATGGTGCACGGAGAGGTGATGCGCGTGATGTTGCTGTTTTACCTGATGCCCGTGTGGACAGGTTTGATGGCAACTTTGATTTTTGGCGAACGCACCAATTGGGCGGGTTGGCTCGGGATTGCGCTCGGACTGCTCGGCGCGATGGTGATGCTGTATGACCCCACCAAAGGTTTGCCCTTGCCTGCCAATGCCGCTGAGTGGTCGGGCTTGGGTGCGGGTTTTGCCTCGGCATTGCTCAATGTACAAGTGCGCCATGTGAGCAAAATGCGCTCGGAGGTGCAAGCCTTTGTCTATGGTTTTGGTGCGATTGTGGTCGGTGGCGTTTGGCTGCAGTTTGAATCGGGTTCGCACTTACCACGCGCCGACATGTGGTTGCCTGCTTTGGCGGTGATTGTATTGACGGGGGCTTTATTGATGTTGAGTTACCGCATGTATCAGTTCGGACTCAAGTATTTGACCTCGCACCAAGCGGTGGTGATTTTTCCGTTTGAATTGGTGGTCGGTGCGGTATCGAGTGCTTTAATTGCCCATGAAATGATGAGTATGCGCGCTTGGGTAGGTGGCTTTTTGATTGCCTTCGCCAGTTTCATCTCCAGTTGGTGGGGCGTGGCGGACGAGACCCACTAAAAACTGATGATGACAAATTGCACAAAATGGAAAAACACAGGCGCGGCATAAATCATGCCATCCAGTCGATCCAACACCCCTTGCTCGCGCCCAGTGACTTCACCCCAATCGCGAATGCCCATGCTCATCGCAATGCCGCGCATGACCAGACGTCCGAGTATTGAGCTGACCGCAATCAAGCCACCCGCGATGAACGCTTGCCATGAATCCAACGGCGTGAGCCATGCCAAAGATGCGCCCAAAATCGCCGCGAAAATTGCACTGATGATTAAGCCATTCCAAGTGTAGCGGCTATTGATTTGCTCAGCAATCCGCCGAGAGGCGTTGCGTAAATAATAATCCGCCACATGCTGGCTCAAAGCCGAGGCACGCACCAACACCAAGAAAAACAATAAAAACAACGCCCTACGTCCATTGCTAAAACCTTGCACTGTTTCAATATTTAAAATCGCCACCATGTGGCTGATACAATACACCGTCACCATCAGTCCCCATTGCAAAGACGCATTGCGCGTGAGAAATCGGTCGGTGTCTTGACGTATCACGGTAAACACAGGCAAAAGCAAAAACGCGTACACGGGGATGAGCACTGTAAATAAGCCAAATTCCGAAAAGCCAATTAGAATGTATTGCAAAGGAATCAGCACAAAAAACGCAATCGACAGCGCGCGGTGGTCGCCAATTTTGACGGGTGTGAGCGTAATGAATTCGCGTAAAGCGATGAACGAGAGCACCGTGCTGGCAATCAGACCGCCGACCAAACCAAACAAACCCGTTAGAATCGCAATCAAAAACATCCACCAAAACGTGCCAAGGTAGCGTTGGGTGCGCATCAAAAACGCGCGACGGGTTTTGTTTTGGTATTTGTCCGCATAAATCAGCGACACATAGGTAATGATGTGCCCCAAGCCCACGAGAAATACCAAACTCAACAGGGTTAAAATGAAGCGTTCGTATTCAGTCCAATTCATTGTGGTTCATCCTTGGTCAATTGCTCGCACTTTTTTGCGCACAGGCATCGATAACCCCTTGACGCGCGCGTTCTAAAAACACCTCTTTTTCTTCTCCCTCTTGCAAATACAAGGGCACACCGAAACGCGCCGTACATGCCAGTGGTACAGGCCAAAATTCGCCTTTGGGCATGATGCGCGAGAGATTTTCTAAATACACAGGGATGAATTCCACCGTTGGAAAACGTTTGGCCAAATGGTAAATGCCCGATTTAAAGGGCTGTGGTACCGCATCTTTGTTGCGCGTACCTTCGGGAAAAATAATCAGCGAATCACCCTTGTCCAAAGTGTCATACAGCGGTTGTAGCGGGTCTTCGTCGCTGTTTTCTGCTTTGCTGCGCTTGATATACACGGCATTCAAGCCCTGAGTGGTGATGTATTTTTTAAACTTATTGTTCGCCCAATAATCCCATGCCGCCACAGGATGGGTGGTTTTTTGTAACTCGGGGGGCAAAGCCGTCCAAATCGCCATGGTATCAATATGACTGGTGTGATTGGCAATATAGATGCGTTGATTGGCATTGGGTTTACAGCCAATCCAACGTGGATACGCGCCGACCAAGATGCGCGTGAGACCCTGTAAAAGATATGAAATCCACATGGTTAATCGCTCGGTTATTGATTCAATAAGGGTGCTAAATACGCACCCGTAACACTGGCTGGGTTTGTTGCCACTTGCTCTGGCGTGCCCTGTGCGATGATTTGCCCACCGCCCGCACCGCCCTCAGGCCCCATGTCGATAACCCAATCGGCGGTTTTAATCACATCTAAATTGTGCTCGATAATCACCACAGTATTGCCATGATCAGACAGCTTATTAATCACCGATAAAAGCAATTCTATATCAGCAAAGTGCAAACCTGTGGTCGGCTCGTCTAAAATATACAAGGTGCGCCCAGTATCACGTTTGGACAATTCCAGCGCAAGTTTAACCCGTTGGGCTTCGCCACCTGATAAAGTCGTTGCCGATTGACCAAGGGTGATATAACCCAAGCCCACATCCAATAAGGTTTTCAACTTACGCGCAATGTTCGGCACAGCATCGAAAAACGCATGTGCTTGCTCCACCGTCATTTCCAACACTTCATGGATGTTTTTACCTTTGTATTGCACTTCAAGGGTTTCGCGGTTGTAGCGTTTACCATGACACACATCGCACGGCACATACACATCGGGTAAAAAGTGCATTTCGACTTTTAGAACGCCATCGCCCTGACAGGCTTCGCAACGTCCTCCTTTGATATTGAATGAAAACCGCCCCGGTTGATAGCCGCGCTCTTTCGAGGTCGGTACTTCGGCGAACAACTCGCGCACGGGGGTGAACAAACCCGTGTAAGTCGCGGGGTTCGAGCGCGGGGTGCGCCCAATCGGTGCTTGATCGACATTAACCACTTTATCAAAATGCGCCAATCCGATGATGTCCTCGTGCGGTGCGGGCTCTTCCGATGCGCGGTTGATTTTGCGCGCAGCCGCCAGATACAGCGTTTCGTTAATCAGCGTGGATTTACCTGAGCCCGATACGCCCGTGACACAGGTCATCAAGCCCACGGGCAAATGCAAATCCACACTTTTGAGGTTGTTGCCCGTCGCGCCTTTGATGACCAATTCCTTATCGGTTTTCGGGCGGCGTTTTTTCGGCACTTCGATGCGGCGTTTGCCTGAGAGGAAATGCCCTGTCGCTGAATCAGGATGCGCTTCAATTTCCGCAGGTGTACCGCGCGCAACGATTTGCCCACCGTGCTCGCCCGCGCCCGGCCCCATATCCACCACATAATCGGCGGTGCGTATCATGTCTTCATCGTGCTCGACCACAATCACGGTGTTGTCCAAATTGCGCAGATGTTTCAAGGTTTCAATCAAACGGTCGTTGTCGCGCTGATGCAGACCAATCGACGGCTCGTCCAAAACATACATCACACCCGTCAAACCCGAACCGATTTGCGAAGCCAAGCGAATGCGCTGCGCCTCGCCACCTGAAAGCGTATCGGCACTGCGCTCCAAGGACAAATAATCCAATCCAACATTGTTGAGAAACTGCAAACGCAAAGTGATTTCTTTGATGATGCGATCGGCAATCTCGGCTTTCGCACCTTTGAGTGCGATGGTTTTAAAATACGCCAAGGTATCGCGCAAAGCCAAATGGGCGATTTCGTGTAGCGTACGCGCGGTTTTGCCATCGCCCACGCGCACATTGCGCGCCGATTCGCGCAGACGCGTACCTGCACAAGCGGGACACTGCTGCACGTTTTGCAACTTCGAGAGTTCCTCGCGGATGGTCATCGAGTCGGTTTCTTTGTAACGTCGCTCAAGGTTCGGAATCACGCCCTCAAAGGTATGCTCGCGCACCACCGCGCGCCCTTTATCCGATAAATAAGTAAAGGGAATGGTTTGCCGCCCCGAGCCGTAGAGAATTTTGTGTTGCGCTTCCTCGGTCAATTCCTCAAACGGCATGTCGATGTCAAAATTGTATTTGAGAGACAAACCCTGCATCATGCTGAACGAATAGACATTGCGCTTGTCCCAGCCTTTAATCGCACCCGAAGCGAGTGACAAACTCGGATGTGCGACCACACGTTTGGGGTCAAAAAAGGTCACATTGCCCAAACCATCGCATTCGGGACACGCGCCCATTGGGTTATTGAACGAAAACAAACGCGGCTCCAACTCGGCAATCGCGTAATCACAACCCACCTCAGGACAAGCGAATTTCGCGCTGAACAATTGCTCGACATTGCTGTCCATATCCACCGTGAGCGCGCGGCCATCGGCAAGGCGCAAAGCAGTCTCGAAACTTTCTGCCACACGTTGTTTCAAATCGGCATTGACTTTGATGCGATCCACCACAACTTCTATGGTGTGCTTGTCGTTTTTTTTCAATGTGGGTAAATTGTCCACATCGTAAATCTGCGGCGCGGAGGTATTGGCCGTGCCGCCACCCGAGCGCACGCGAAAGCGCACAAAGCCCTGCGCCTGCATCTGCGCAAATAAATCCTCATGCGAGCCTTTGCGATTGCTCACCACAGGAGCAAGTATCATCAATTTGGTGTCTTGAGGCAGTGCCAACACCGCGTCAACCATTTGCGAAACAGTTTGTGAGGCGAGCGGTTGATGGTGATGCGGGCAATACGGCGTGCCGACACGGGCAAACAACAAACGCAAATAGTCGTGAATTTCCGTCACCGTACCCACGGTGGAGCGTGGGTTGTGGCTGGTGGCTTTTTGTTCAATCGAAATCGCAGGCGACAATCCTTCTATCAAATCGACATCGGGCTTTTCCATTAGTTGCAAAAATTGCCGCGCATACGCTGACAGGCTTTCAACATAACGACGTTGTCCTTCCGCGTACAGGGTGTCAAACGCCAAACTCGATTTGCCCGAGCCCGACAAACCCGTGATGACGATGAGTTTTTGACGTGGTAAATCCAAATGGATGTTTTTGAGGTTGTGCGTGCGTGCGCCACGGATTTTGATTTCGTTCATATGCTTTGCTTTGATATTTGCGTGAAGATGAATGCGTTACAAACCGTTACATCATCCCCACGACAATCGGCTATCCAATCTGCTACTATAACGCTTTTTACTGACAATTGCCATGCGCCATGCATTCATAGGTACTTGACAAACCCCCAAAGAAATCCAACCGCACCATGACCCAACCTTCTGTCACTCAAACCCAACTCAACCCCCTTGAGCGCAGCATCAGCATTCGCCTTGCCTTGGTGTTTGCCCTGAGGATGTTCGGTTTATTCGTGGTGTTGCCCGTGCTCGCACCCTACGCGCTCGGTTTGCCTTTGGGATTTGGCTTCACAGACACCCCGATACCCTCGCAAACAGGCATGGCGATCGGTTTGGCAATGGGCGCGTATGGTTTGACCCAAGCCTTTCTCTACATCCCCTACGGATTGGCATCCGACAAATGGGGACGCAAGCCCCTCATCACCCTTGGTCTCATCATATTTGCCATTGGCAGTTTTTGGGCAGCCACCGCCGACAGTATTTATGGCTTGGCGATGGCGCGTGCCTTGCAAGGCATGGGAGCCATTTCCAGTGTCGTCGTGGCAATGGTTGCGGATACCACACGCACCGAAGTACGCACCCGTGCGATGGCGATGATCGGCATGTCGATTGCCTTCACCTTTGCGGTGTCATTGATTGTCGGTCCAATATTGTTTGACTGGGTTGGGATGCACGGCATATTCATACTCATCGGCGTGCTGGCATTGCTCGCGCTATTGCTGATTTGGTCAATTCCGCTCGCGCCTTTGGACGCCCATCACATGCCCATCAGTTCAAAACTCGCCATGCAACAAGTACTCACAGACAAACGCCAATGGTTGCTCAACTTGGGTGTGTTTGTCCTGCACGCGGTACAAATGGCGATGTGGGTGGTGATTCCTTCACGTTTGATTGCATTGCAACTCACGCACCAACAAAGCACCGTGCTGTATTTAATCGTCATCCTCATCAGCATGGCGGCGATGGTGCCATTGATTATTCGCGCGGAGAAATACGGCAAAATGTTTGAAATCATGCGCCTTGCGATTGCATTCATCGTGCTCGCGCAAATTGGATTGGCGACGCAAACCGGTGGTGCATGGGCGATTGCGGGCGCATTGCTGTTGTTTTTTACAGGGTTTAATGTGCTCGAAGCCACTCAACCATCATTGCTGTCCAAACTCACCCACCCCGCCACCAAAGGCGCGGCATCGGGGGTCTATAACACCGTGCAAGCGCTCGGATTATTTGTGGGGGCAATGCTCGGCGCGTGGTTCAATGCGCACTGGGGGATGACGGGCTTGTTTGTGGGAACCGCCATCATGGCGTTGACATGGCTGGGCGCACATCAAGTATTTTCAAGCCACACGTACACCGCCACTCCCCACTCAAGTTAAGGCTTGATGCAACCGTGTGGATATATCCAAAAAAACCTCAAATGACAAACACCCCGAACGGTCAATAACCGCTCGGGGTGTTTCGCTTTTCGTCAATGCTGCTGAGATATCTGAACCGCTGAAGCAACGGTCAATTCGCAGGCATACTGTCAGGTACGTTTTGCGGCTGTGGAGCAGGTTGTTGGCTCATACATTCGGTTTTACTGGGGCAAATCCAACTAAAATCGTCGTCACGCCACAGACCGACCACTTTGTACGTGTCGTTAACCCAAGTACCCAAACCCAGCGTGGTGTACGACAAGACATTGCTATCGCCTTGCGCCAAACTCATCACGCCAAAGCCATTGCGCTTACCCAAGTAATATTCTCCATCATAATGACTGCCATTGGCCCACATAAACTTGCCCTCACCGTTCATCAAACCTTGAGCATAATTGCCCACATACACATCACGGAGTTCACCATTGATATACCACTGCATGGTACCTTGACCATGCGCGTAACCATTGAGGCAATTACCTGACCATTTGATACTCTCATTGGGCTGGGGATACGGATTCCAAACCTTACATTTCGAAGACAAATCTACCGACCAACTACCAGCAAATGAAACGTGTGCATACACAGTCAGTAGCAACAATAACACTATTTTTTTAATCATCACTTTCTCCTCGTATTGATCAAACCACAGTCGGTCATCACCGCCAACCAAGGGCACTGTTATCCACCGAAAAGTTTCAATACGCTTAATTTCGTTCTACCGATGGACTTACAATTTTTGATTGTACTATAACAAACAGCCAATCCACCTGAATCATGATTTTTTTCTACTGGTCTATCGCAAAAAAATCCACCTTCAACTCAATCAGGTGGATTTTTCAGTCGCGTTTTGAGTGGCGTTACACTGCGTCTGTACTGACCTCATTTTCCAAATCAAACGCTTGGTGCAATTCGCGCACCGCCAATTCCATGAATTTATCTTCGATAATCACAGAGATTTTGATTTCAGAGGTGGAAATCATTTGAATGTTGATGCCTGCGTGCGAGAGCGTGTCAAACATTTTACTCGCCACGCCCACATGTGAGCGCATGCCGATACCGACCGCCGAGACTTTCGCCACTTTGTCGTTGCCATCAACCGATGCCGCACCCACTGCGGGGGCGACGGTTTTGTTGATGAGTTCCATGGTTTTGTTGTATTCCGCGCGGTTGACCGTGAATGAAAAATCGGTCGTGCCGTTTTTGCTTTGATTCTGAATAATCATATCCACATCAATGTTCGCAGCAGCGATGGGACCCAAGATGCTGAACGCCACGCCCGGCATATCGGGTACTTGGTTCAAGGTGATTTTGGCTTCGTCGCGGCTAAACGCGATGCCAGAGATAACGGCTTTTTCCATGGTTTCGTCTTCCTCAAAAGTAATCAGGGTGCCAGAGTTGGCTTCAATATTGATGTCCATGTCGGGATCGGTCAGGCTTGAGAGCACACGGGTTTTAACTTGGTATTTACCCGCAAATTCGACCGAGCGAATTTGCAATACTTTCGAGCCCAAACTCGCCATTTCGAGCATTTCTTCAAAGGTGATTTTGTCCATACGGCGCGCGTTTTCGACCACACGCGGGTCGGTGGTGTACACGCCATCGACATCGGTGTAAATCAAACATTCATCGGCTTTAATCGCCGCCGCGACCGCGACCGCTGAGGTGTCCGAGCCGCCACGCCCCAAAGTGGTGATGTGATTGTCAGGGTCAACCCCTTGAAAACCTGTGATGATGACCACACGACCTTCGTCCAAGTCTTTTTTCACTTTCACACCATCAATCGACTCGATGCGTGCTTTCATAAACGCTGAGTTGGTGCGCACTGGGACTTGCCAACCCGTGTAACTAATCGCTGGCGTGCCAATGGCTTGCAATGCAATCGCGAGCAAACCGACCGAGACCTGCTCGCCCGTTGAGGCAATCATGTCCATTTCACGCGCGCTCATGTCGGCACATTTTGGGTTGATCTCCTTAGCCAAACCGAGCAAACGGTTGGTCTCGCCCGACATCGCTGAAGGCACGACCACCACTTGATGTCCTGCTTTGACCCATTTTGCCACGCGCCGTGCGACGTTTTGAATGCGCTCAACCGAGCCCATCGACGTGCCACCGTATTTGTGTACCACTAATGCCATTTTTGAATTTCCTTTTGAAATCAATGCAACCAACCCGTTAGGATACAGAGTGCCTGCACATAACTCAATAGAGTGGCTCTTGTTTGCGTGAATTTACTTGGTTTTCGCGGCGTTTACGCCTCATCGTAACCATTTGGGTTGCGACTTTGCCACACCCACGCATCACGACACATATCATTGATGGTGTATTCGGTTGCAAACCCGAGCAATTGGTGCGCCCATTCTGGATTGGCATACACACTCGCCACATCGCCCGCACGACGCGGTGCGATGCTGTAGGCAATCGGCTTGCCCGATGCCTGCTCGAATGCCTGCACCATTTGCAATACGGTCACGGGTTTGCCTGTACCAAGGTTCACGGTGAATGAGTCATTGCCCGCGAGCAGGTGATTGACCGCAAGCACATGCCCGCGCGCCAAGTCCATGACGTGGATATAGTCGCGCTCACCCGTGCCATCCGCTGTCGGGTAATCGTTACCAAACACGGATAGTTTTTCACGCAAACCAATCGCGACTTGCTGCACATAAGGCATCAGATTGTTGGGAACACCACGCGGATGCTCGCCAATTTGTCCCGATGGGTGCGCACCCACAGGATTGAAATAACGCAACATGGCGTAACGTAGCGTTTTGTCCGCCACCGCCACATCGCGGATGATTTGCTCCATCATCACTTTGGTCTGTCCATACGGATTGGTCGCCGACAAAGGCGCGTCTTCAGACATCGGTGGCACACCATGCTCGCCATACACGGTGGCGGACGAACTGAGCACGATGTGGCGCACATTCGCTTGCGCCATTGCGTCCAAAACTGAGAGTGTGCCGACCACGTTGTTTTGATAGTACGCCAGTGGTTTTTCGACCGACTCGCCAACCGCTTTGTGCGCGGCAAAGTGAATGACGGCTTGGATGTTGTGGGTTTTCAGCACATCCACCAACGCAGTTGTGTCTAAGACATCTTGCTCAATCACCGTGGGTTGCACGCCTGTGATGGCTTGGATGCGCTGTGCGACTTTGGGCGTGGAGTTGGAAAAATTATCAAGCAAAATCGGCGTGTGTCCCGATTTAATCAGCACCACCGCTGTGTGCGCGCCGATATACCCTGTGCCGCCCGTCAATAATATATTTGCCATACCACCCTAATCACTCTAAATTACATCGAAAAATGCTCGCCAAGGTACACCCGACGCACCGCTTCATTATTAACAATCTCTGCTGCATTACCCTGAGCGAGCACCGTGCCATCACTGATGATGTAAGCGCGGTCACAAATGCCGAGCGTCTCGCGCACATTGTGGTCGGTGATGAGCACGCCGATGTTGCGCTCCACCAAAAATTTAATGATGCGCTGAATATCAATCACCGCAATCGGGTCAACCCCCGCGAATGGTTCATCCAGCAGCACAAAACGCGGATTGGTCGCTAAGGTGCGTGCAATTTCCACACGCCGACGCTCGCCGCCTGAGAGCGCAGGTGCAGGGCTGTGTAGGATGTGACCAATCTGTAAATCACCCACCAATTGATTGAGTTGGCGGTTGATTTCGGTCAAATTCAATCGTTTGCCCTGCGCGTCACGCTGCAATTCAAGCACTGCGCGGATGTTTTCCTCCACCGTGAGTTTGCGAAAAATCGAGGCTTCTTGCGGCAAATACGACATGCCTTTGCGCGCACGCACATGCATCGGCTCGCGAATTAGGTTCTCGCCATCAAGTAGCACCGCGCCTTTGTCCGCGCCGACCAAGCCCATGACCATGTAAAAACTGGTGGTTTTGCCCGCACCATTTGGGCCGAGCAATCCGACGACTTCGCCGCTGTGGACATTGAACGACACATCCTTGACCACGATGCGTTTGCCATAGTGTTTTTGGAGGTTCTGTACCGAGAGCTCGTAGTGTGTGGCTTGCTGAGTTTGATTCATTTGCCCCCCTGCTTGCCTGCATTGCTTTTTGGCGAAATCAACACATGCGTGCGTCCTTGCCCCTTGGTATTGGTTTCAAATACTTCGGTCAATTGGTTGTAAGTCAGTTCTTCAGCATCGATTTGGTCGATGAGTTTGCCTTTGGCATCAAAGCGTTGCGCACGCGCGCGCTTTGCCAAAACGATGACGTTGTTTTTGCCATCGTAGAGCAATTGCTCTGCTTGCGCTTTCATGATTTCGTTGCTGCCATCGCGTTTTTGCTGGAAATGCACCAAGCCATTTTCCCCGCCTTTTGCCGTTGCGTATTGGTAGCCCTCGGGGTCAACCAAAGTATCGACCGTATCCGATTGAATTTGCATCGTACCCTGTTGCAAGACCACACGTCCTGTAAAACGCGCGCTTTGCGTGACATCACTGTACTGTGCCGTGTCCGCCTCGATGGTGAACGGTTGGCTTCTGTCCGTCAGTACGCCATCCGCACCGCCGACCACCGTCGTGCCCAATGCAAGTGCGCCAAAGGTCAAACAAAATAAGGAGAATTGAATTTTTTTCATATATTTTCTAAAAGCTCTGTGGGGTTATTTGCGCACCGCATTGACGATTTCGGCTTTGATGCGTTCGACTGGTTGCGCATCCGTTTGCCCACCACCCATTTCTAAATCGCGCAATTGGTAATCATAACGAAAGCGTTTTCCGGTCACAGTGCTCGCGCCATTGGTCATCACAAATGCTTCATCACTGCTGGCCAAGCCTTGGTTCATATGCACTTGCATTTTTTCGGTGGTCAACGTCATGTCTTGGTTTTTGCCATCGGACTCGCGCTGCAAAAACACACTGCCCGATAAATCAACGATTTTTTCCGCACTGTTCCAAATGGCTTTTTGCGCTTTGACCACCACCTTGGGCTGGCCATCCACGGTCGAAACGAGGACGACATCTTGGCCACTAAGGTTTTGGTTGCCAAAATGCTCAATGTGGTTCATGGTCGCTTGATACATCAGTTTGCCGTTGTCACTGGTTTGGGTCAACTCAGCACTCTCGGCATAACCGTCCATGCGGTCAAGTGGTTGATTTTGCACCACAGTTTGGGCGCTCATGTCTTTGCGCACCCACCAATAACTCCCACCTGCAATCGCAATGAGTATCAGTAGATACACCACATTGGGCAAATTAAAACGCCGCCAGTATTGCCAACGAGAAAAAGCCATTTAGACAATCTCCAATTGAGGCAAAACATTCATATCCAAATACGGCGCATACGCCGCCAATAATTTATCTTGCGCAAACAATATCAATTCGGCCAACTCACGCACCGCGCCCGCGCCGCCTGATTGCGCCGTCACCCAATGCGCAGCCGAGCGCGCCAAGTGATGTCCATTGGGCACACTCACCGCCAAACCGACCGCACGCAATATCGGCAAATCAATCACATCATCGCCGATATACGCACACTCGCTCAACGCCACGCCCTCTGTTTGCAGCAATCTTGCCAATGCCGCGCCTTTGTCCTGCGCGCCTTGCAACACATGATGGATTTTTAAATCCTTGGCACGCGCCGCAGTCACGGGCGAGTCGCGTCCGCTGATAATCGCCAACTGAATACCCTGCTCGCGCAACAATTGCAAACCCAAACCGTCTTGCACATAAAACGATTTGACCACCTCGCCCTTGGCATCGTAATCCAAATAGCCCGTGGTCAAGACACCATCAACATCGAGAATCAACAGTTTGATTTTTTGTGCGCGCACGATAACGGCATCGCTCGGCATCGCGGCCACAGGGCGATAGAGCGCGTCGTTGCTCGGTTTGAAGTTTGAATGATGGGTCATGCGCGTGTCCTCACACCACTTTGGCGGCAAATAAATCGTGGATATTCAGCGCACCGATGAGTATCTGCGCCTCATCAACCACCAAAACTTGACTGATGTGGTGACGCTGCATCAATTCAACCGCAGACACCGCGAGCACATCTTGGGTGATGGTGCGCGGGTTGAGCGACATCACCTCATCGACAGTTAAGGTGCGCACATCCACACCTTTTTCAAACAAACGGCGCACATCGCCATCGGTCAATACACCCAAGACTTTATGCGCAGAATCGACAATCGCCACCATGCCCAATTGTTTTTTACTGATTTCTAATAAACTGTCGGTCAAACTCGCACCCGATTGCACGGCAGGAATACTTTTCCCCGTGCGCATCACGTCACTGACATAGGTCAAGAGCTTTTTACCGAGCGAACCACCCGGATGCGAGCGCGCAAAGTCCTCTTCATTGAACCCACGAATTTTGAGCAAGACCACTGCCAGCGCATCGCCCAGTGCCAATGCGGCTGTGGTGCTCGCGGTCGGTGCTAAATTTAAAGGACAGGCTTCCCGTTTGACCGCGACCAAAATATGCGCATCGGCCAATTTCGCCATCGGCGAATCGATGTCGCCTGTGACCGTAATCAGTTTTGCACCTGAGCGTTTGACCAAGGGCAAAATCGCCAGCAACTCATCGGATTTGCCCGAATTAGACAAAGCCAGCATCACGTCCTCAGGCATGATCATGCCCAAATCGCCGTGGCTCGCTTCTCCTGGATGAACGAAAAATGCAGGGGTGCCCGTGGAAGCCAAAGTCGCGGCAATTTTGCGCCCAATGTGACCCGACTTACCCATACCCGAGACCACCACACGACCTGTACACGCCATGATGAGTTCAATCGCTTTGATAAACTGCGCGTCCAAATGTGCGGACAAATCTGTGAGCGCGCTTGACTCTATGTGCAGCACATCACGTGCGGCATTTAGAATATCATCGGTGTGCATTTTTTTCATGACGGTGGGCGGAGAATTTTGTTATTATCAAGAAGGAAATTATTCCGAAGTATAACGTTTTTAGCCTTGCTCCACAACGTTAGCCAGTTGATAACTTAATTAAGAAGCCATGTACGGATTATCCTTTACCGTCCTCATCCTCTCCATCGTCGTTTTTGCCGTGGTGGTGTTTCGCTACCTGCAATTGCCGCCGATTTTGGGCTACCTCACCGTAGGGGTGCTCATCGGACCGTACGCACTGAAACTGTTGCCTGACCCTGCATCGGTCGCGCATTTTGCTGAACTGGGCATTGTGTTTTTGATGTTTACCATCGGTTTGGAGTTCTCCTTACCCAAACTCAAAGCCTTGCGCCGTTTGGTACTGGGCTTGGGCGGTGCACAAGTGGGCGCAACCATGCTGCTGTTTGGTCTGTTGGGTTGGGGGCTCAACCGCTTTTTGCCTGCCGAATTGAGCATGAGCGGCGCGGGTTGGTTCGCTTTGGGTGGCGTTTTGGCGATGAGTTCGACCGCGATTTTGATGAAATTATTGACCGAGCGTTTGGAGTTGGACTCAGCGCATGGACGCAATATTTTCGGTGTGCTGTTGTTTCAAGATTTGGCGGTCGTGCCGCTGTTGATTTTAATTCCCGCTTTGGCACAAACGGGACAATCCGATGGCGCATTGTTTGCTCAACTCGCTTGGGGCGTGTTTAAAACCGTCTTGGTCTTGGTCGTACTCTTGGGTTTGGGGCAAAAGCCGATGCACGCGTGGCTCACCATCGTGGTGCGTCGCCGCTCCAGTGAATTGTTCATGCTCAATTTGTTTTTGATGACCTTGGGTTTTGCTTGGCTCACTGAGAAGGCGGGTTTGTCATTGGCTTTGGGCGCGTTCATCGCGGGGATGTTGATTTCTGAAACCGAGTATCAAATCCAAGTTGAAGAGGACATCAAACCGTTCAAAGACATTCTGCTGGGTCTGTTTTTCGTCGCTATGGGGATGCAGTTGGATGTGATGTTGGTGTTGCGCGAATGGTTGGCGGTGCTGTGTGTGCTGGTGTTGTTGCTGACGATTAAATTTGCGCTTGTGCTCGGTCTGGTGCGCGCCTTCGGGCAATCCACGGGCAATGCCATTCGCACCGCACTCGCACTCGCGCCTGCGGGCGAGTTTGGCTTGGTATTGCTGAATTTGTCTTTGGGCAACGCCCTGCTCAATCCAACGGTGGCGCAATGGGTACTCGCCGCCATCGTACTGTCGATGTTCCTCACGCCTTTCATCCTCAAATACGCCGATAAAATCGTCTTTCGCGTCACCCGCTCTGAATGGTTGCTGCAATCGTTGCAACTGACGCATGTCGTCAGTCACAGTATGGAAGCCCACGACCACGTGATTATCGCGGGCTTTGGACGCAGTGGCAAAACCTTGGCACGACTGCTCAAGGAACAACACGTGCCGTACATGGGGATTGATGCAGACCCCGAAAATGTGCAACGCGGCATTCTCAAAGGACACGATGTGGTTTATGGCGACATCACGCGCAAAGAAAGCCTGAGCGCGGCAGGTGTCGATCGCGCCCGCGCTTTGGTCATCACCTATATCGAGCCGCGTGCGGCATTGCATGTATTGCACCATGTGCGCGAACTCAATCCAAATTTGCCTGTGATTGTGCGCACCTTGGATGACTCGTATTTAGAGCAATTACAAAGTGCAGGCGCGGTGGCGGTGGTGCCTGAGATTTTAGAGGGCAGTTTGATTTTAGCCACACAAACGCTATTGAGCGCGGGTGCGACACCGCAAGATGTATTGGCGTTTATCGCTGAACAGCGGCGCGGTCGTTATGACTTACTGCGTCAACATTTTGATGAAGAGTCCGACCCATTTGGTATGAGTTCTGCCACACCCGCAGCGGTTGCAAAATCGAGTAAACCTAGCGCCACTCAAACCATTGAGCCGACCGAACACGCCACACGTTTATCCGATGAAAGTTTGTGGACAGATCAAACACTGAGCACATTGCCTTTATCCGCATGGCGGGTGACCGTCAAACGTGTGATTCGTGGTTTGAACGAATTGGATTTATCGCCTGACCCTGTGCTGCACGAAGGCGATGAAATTTACTTTGTCGGTCGAACCGAGGATGTGCGCCATGCCGCGCAGGCTTTGAATGGTGAGATTTAAAATTGCACCCGAAATAAGTCCATGCCCACCGATAAGCCGGATTCTGTGAGCATTTACCTTGCGATAAACACCGACAATCATTCCTCTACGTGGCGCGTTACCGCGCCACTTTAGCCATCTACCCGCACGCTCAGCGAGCCGCCTCAATGCGTGCCTATTTGATGTTGCTCCCGATAGAGGTTACCGCGTTTCACCGTAACTCAATACGCTCGTCTCTGTGGCCCTATTCCTCACCTTATACCTTGCGGATTTCAGCGGACGGCTGTTAGCCGCTATCGTGCTCTGTGGAGTCCGGACTTTCCTCCCGCATCGTTGCCGATGCCAGCGATTGTCTGGTGGGCATGAAGTGCGATTATAGCACGGGCAAACATGAAAAAGCCGCCCATCTCTGAGCGGCTCCAAAGTACGATGACCTGTCGCTTATTGACCTTTGAGTTCTTTGCGCAAAATTTTTCCCACATTCGATTTAGGCAATTCAGTGCGAAATTCAATGGCCTTGGGACGCTTGTAGCCTGTTAAATGGTCTTTTAGGTAACTTTGCAATTCTTCAACCGTTAAACTCTCATCTTTTTTGACGATGAATAATTTCACTGCTTCGCCCGAATGCTCATACGGCATACTGATGGCGGCGGCTTCCAATACTTTGGGGTGAGACACTGCCGCCTCCTCCACCTCGTTTGGATAGACATTAAAACCCGATACCAAAATCATGTCTTTTTTACGATCCACAAGTTTGACAAACCCTTGCTCATTCATCACACCAATATCGCCTGAGCGGAAATATCCATCGTCAGTCATTACCAACGCGGTTTCATCAGGACGTTGCCAGTAGCCTGCCATGACTTGTGGGCCACGAATACAGATTTCACCTGACTCGCCCAAAGGCACTTCACGCCCATCATCGTCCAAAATGGCGATGTCGGTGGATGGCAATGGCAAACCTGTGTAACCTGTGTATTCGGTTGCCAGCACCGGATTAAACAACGCACCTGGACTGGTTTCGGACAGACCATACGCCTCAATAATCGGCTTACCTGTGCGTGCGTAAAACTCCTCAGCCACGGCACGTTGTACTGACATCCCACCACCCAAAACCACGCGCAGTTTTGATGTGTCAATTTTATTGAATTCTGGGTGGTGAATCAATGCGTTAAACAAGGTATTGACCGCTGGGAACACATGCACGGGGTGCTTTTCTAAATCCTGAATCATGGCGTGAATATCGCGCGCATTGGCAATCAATAACAATTGCCCACCAATGTGCATGGCATACATCGCGCCCGCTGTGAACCCAAAAATATGATACAACGGTAAAGCCTGTAAAAATACAGCTTGCTCGTTGGCATCCATGCTCTCAAACGCAGGTGCGCACCACGCGGTCACTTGCATCACATTGGCAATCAAATTGCCGTGTGTGAGCATCGCGCCTTTTGCCACGCCCGTTGTCCCGCCTGTGTATTGCAAAAAAGCCAAATCATCGTGTGTGAGCGCGACTTGGGTCATGTGTAAACGCGCGCCATCGGCCATGACGCGTTTGAATGAAATGGCTGAATCAATATTCCAATCGGGAATCATTTTTTTCACGTATTTTAGGGCAAAATTTACAAGGTGCCCTTTTACCCCCATCAAATCACCCAGTTTGCTGACCACAATGTGTTTGAGTTCAGGCGTGTGCGGCAGGGCTTTTTCCAACGTGGTGGCAAAATTATCCAGTAAAAAAATGGCTTTTGCGCCCGAATCTTTGAGCTGATGACCCAATTCATCGGGTGTGTACAAGGGATTGACATTCACCACACAAAATCCCGCGCGCAAAATCGCCGCCACCACGACGATGTATTGCAAACAATTGGGCATCATCACCGCCACGCGGTCAGATTTTTGTAAACCCAGCTGCTGTAACCACGCGCCGATGTGCTCGGAAATCTGCTTGGTTTGCGCGTAGGTTAAAGTTTTTTCCATGCTCATCGCCAAGGTGCGCGAACCAAAACGCTCAAATGCGTCATCATAAAGTGCCGCAATAGAAGAGAATTGATTGGGGTTGATTTCAGCAGGAATCTCACCATACTGACTGAGCCAAGGTTTATACATTTGCTTTATTCCTATCGTGTGTTTTTGATTTAATTATTGATGGTGCGTCGCACAATCTTGTAAAAATATAGCATTTTTCTTGTCGTCACGGTGAATATTTGTTCTTATCGTGTTAAATAAACGTTTTTTAAAGCATTTACCATCATTTAAGCACAATAAATCACATCGTAAAATTATTGCAAAAACACTGCCAAAAGCACTTGCAATCTCGTTGAATGGTGCTATTCTATATCCAAGGGCGAGGTTTATCGCAAATGCTTTTTCAACACTGCACCCGAGAAGGGTTTGCAGACATCACGGAGGTTCAATATGAACATACAACTCACAGGTCACCATGTCGAAGTCACTCCCGCTTTGCGTGAACATCTCGTCGAAAAATTAGAACGGGTAAAACACCATTTCGATCATGCCGTTGAAGTGAAGGCAATTTTTTCAGTTGAAAAAAACCTACAAACAGCCTCCTTGCGCTTGCGTTCAAACGGGCATGATTTTCATGCCGAAGACTCTCAAGAAAACCTGTACGCCGCGATTGATTTGGCAGTGGATAAATTGGACAAACAAGTCATCAAACACAAAAAGAAACTCAACGATGTCTCTCATGACACCGCCAAACGCGCCACTGCTTAATTTTGTTTCAATTTGAGCAAATCAAGCCTTGCATCCGTGCAAGGCTTTTTGCTGTCTAAGCACTCATCCCGCGCCACTTGACCGCAGTCATGCACCGAGATATTCAAACGCACGCATCATTTTTTGACTAAAATACACACAAACACATCAACACATTTAAAGGATATCCATGAATCCCACCCAAACCGCCGCATGGGCGAGCCTTAATGCCCACAAAAAGAACCTCACCGCACTGAGTTTGGAGCAACTGCGCCAAGCCGATGCCACGCGTGCTGAACGTTATAAAATCTGTTCTTGTCACATCGAATTGGACTACTCGCGCCACCACATCACGGATGAAACGCTGGTATTGTTTGAACAACTATTGAATGAGCAGGGTTGGCGCGCATGGCAAAAAAAAATGTTTTCAGGCGAGTCCATTAATACCTCCGAAAATCGCGCGGTACTGCACGTGGCATTGCGCGGCTCGTACACAGGCGCGGACAGCAAACTCGTGCAAGAAGTTGCCGATACGCAAGCGCGCTTTTTCGGCTTTGCCGATGCGGTGCGCAATGGCGAGGTCAAAGGGCACAGTGGACAGACCATCAACGATGTGGTCAACCTCGGCATTGGCGGTTCGGACTTGGGGCCACGCCTGATTTGCCACGCTCTGGCGGATGTGTCTGCACAACCACGCGTGCATTTCGTCGCCAATATTGACCCGATTGAACTGGCGCGCACCTTAAGCACACTGGATCCTGAGCGCACTTTATTCATCCTCTCGTCCAAAAGTTTCTCGACCATGGAAACTCAGGTCAATGCGCAGGCCGCACATGCTTGGCTGTGCACGCATTATCAAACCAGTATGACGGACAGTATCGGCATCGCAATCAAACAAGCACATTTTTGCGCCACTTCAAACAACACCCAAGCCGCCAGCGCGTGGGGCATCACAAGCGAGCGTTGCTACACTCTGCCCGAGTGGGTTGGCGGACGGTTTTCTTTGTGGTCTGCAATCGGTTTATCGATTGCCATCGCGCTCGGCGTCGAGCAATTCAAACAACTGCTCGCGGGCGCACACGAGATGGATGAACATTTTCTCAACACCCCATTTGCCAACAACATGCCCGCGATGCTCGCCTTGCTCGGCGTATGGTACGGCAACTTTCACGGAACACAAGTGCATGGTGTCATCAGTTATGCCGAACGCTTGCGCTACTTTGCCGACTACTTGCAGCAACTCGAAATGGAATCGAACGGCAAATCCACCGACAAACAAGGCGAGTCAATTAACTACGCCACTGCGCCTGTGCTGTTTGGCGGGTTGGGCACGGTGACACAACACAGTTTTTTCCAACTCCTGCATCAAGGACGTGTACGCGTGCCGTTGGATATCATCAGTGTCGAACCAGACAACAACCCTGCTTACATAGGTGATACCCGCACAGAAGACTTGCTTTTATTTGCTCGCGCACAATCGGATGCGCTCGCTTATGGCATCAACGCACTGCCCGAAACATTGCGCGTCGAGTGGCAAAGCAAACCCTCGTACAGCCATTTCCCCGCCAATCAACCCAGCTCGCGCATTCATCTGAGTAAATTTGATGCGCGCACTTTGGGCGCACTCATCGCACTGTACGAGCACAAAACCTTTTTACAAGGCGTGGTGTGGAACATCAATAGTTTTGACCAATGGGGCGTAGAATTGGGCAAAGTCATGTTTGGGGCTATGAAAAAGCAATCTGCTTAAAAAAACACTTGCAAAACTCTGGCAAAATATGGATAATGTCGTTCTCACGCCGAGGTGGTGGAATTGGTAGACGCGCCGGACTCAAAATCCGGTTCCGAAAGGAGTGGGGGTTCGATTCCCCCCCTCGGCACCAGTTAAATAATCAGCAACACCCATGATTAGAAAAAGCCCTGTAAACATCAATGTTTGCAGGGTTTTTTGTTGTCTATTGGTAACGTGAGTTACAAAAAATTTTGTGTGTGGGATATGAGCAAACAGTCGAAAACGCACGGAATATCCAACGCATCTTAGCGCATCACCGTCATGTCCCGCTCACCGCGTACATTTCATCAATTTGTCATCAGTCTTTAATCACTTCGTCATATTTGCCCACTACCATACGCCACAATAAAGACGACGATAAAGGAGGTGGCTATGGACACACAGATAACTTTGAGGAAGCAATCCAAACAACACCGCACCCTGTGGATTTCGGATGTGCATTTGGGTACGCGCAATTGCCAAGCGCGCGCCTTGCTGGACTTTATAGCGCACAATGAGGCGGAGACAATTTATTTGGTTGGCGACATTATCGATGGCTGGCAATTGAAAAAACGTTGGTACTGGCCACAAGCCCACAACGATGTGATTCAAAAACTCTTGCGCAAAGCGCGTAAAGGCACGCGGATTGTCTATATCACGGGCAACCATGATATGTTTATCCGCGACTTCATTGAGAAGTTGGATGAGGGCGATGGACGCATACCGAGCATCGAAATGGGCGGGATTGAGTTTGTCGATGAGGTGATTCACACCACAGCCGATGATCGAAAGATTTGGATTTTGCACGGTGATTTATTTGATGGCGTGGTGCAAAACATGCAGTGGTTGGCAAAAATTGGCGACGAGTTGTATATGTTCGCGCTCAAAGCCAACCGTTGGCTCAATTTGTGGCGCGCCAAAATGGGTTGGGAATACTGGTCGCTGTCGCAGTTCCTCAAAGACCGTGTCAAAAATGCGGTCGCCTACATCGACAGTTTTGAAACTGCGGTTGCCAGTGAAGCGCAACGCCGTGGTTGCCAAGCGGTGCTCTGTGGTCACATCCATAAAGCACAGATGCGCGACATCAACGGTGTTACCTACCTCAATTCAGGCGATTGGGTCGAGAGTTTAACAGCGGTCGCTGAGGATGCGCAAGGTCAGTTGTCGATTATTGAATGGGGCAAATTGAGTCATCGCACCCTCGAAGTTGCACCTGTGACCACCGACGTGATTGCGGTACCCGAACCTGAGCACGATCAAGCATGGGCGGCGAGTGTGGCGAATATATTGCGTACCACGCGCAGAGCCTTTTTACAACCAAGCGCACATTGGGTGAGCCTATGAACATCATGATTGTGACCGATGCTTGGGAACCACAGGTCAATGGCGTGGTGCGCACCATTCAAGCGACCAACCGCGAGTTAACGCGCATGGGACATGAAGTTTCGATGATTACACCCCTGAGTTTCACCACGGTGGCGTGCCCGACTTATCCTGAAATCCGACTGTCGCTACTTCCCTACCGTCGTTTGGCGCAGATGATGGCAGAGTCGCAACCCGATGCGATTCACATCGCCACCGAAGGCCCTTTGGGCATGGCAGCGCGCCGTTATGCCCTCAAGCATCGCTTGCCGTTTACCACGGCGTACCACACCCGTTTTCCCGAATACGTCAAAGCGCGCTTTGCGATTCCACTGGCTTGGACGTATCGATTTTTACGTTGGTTTCACGCCCCTGCACAATACATGCTCGCGCCCACTCAGGTGGTGATGGATGATTTGAAGCTTTATGGTTTTACCAATGTCGCGCTGTGGGCACGCGGTGTGGACACCGAGTTGTTCTACCCACACCCCACCAATATACTCAACACTGAAAACCCGATTTATTTATACGTTGGGCGCGTGGCGATTGAAAAAAACATTGATGCGTTTTTACAACTGAATCTCAAAGGCAGCAAGTGGGTGGTCGGCGAAGGCCCTGAATTGGCACGTTTGCAAAAACAGTACCCCGACGTGAACTATTTGGGCGTACTCACGCAAGACGAGTTAGCAAAAGTCTATTCGTCCGCCGATGTGTTTGTATTCCCCAGTTTGACCGACACCTTTGGTTTGGTACTACTGGAGGCACTGGCATGCGGTACGCCCGTGGCGGCCTATCCTGTGACAGGACCAATTGATGTGATTGGCGACTCACCCGCTGGCGTGATGGACAACGACTTGCAACGTGCTTGTGAGCGCGCTTTGAACATCCCTTCTGAAGTGGCACGCGCCCATGCCGAACAATTTTCATGGCGCGCGTGTACCCAAGAATTTTTAAGTTTTCACACGAGCACACAGACCAACGCAACGATAAACCATGCTGTTTTATCAACGCAATAATATGGCTCAGGTGATGTTTTTAACGTTTAATACACATTATTTTTAAAGGAACAATATGCACACCCCTCATCTCACACAACGCCGTAAAATCCTCAAAGCACTCAGTGCAGCACCTTTATTGCCATTGGGCGGTATGGGCGCATTGTTTAATCAAAACACCGCACACGCTGCCCCAGCCCTATCCTCGATAGGTGAATTTGTATCAGCCACATTCAAAGGCATGGGCGCGCCAAATTTGGACAACCCAGCGAAAATGGCGATCAATCATGTTGCATCCAAACTCACGGTCAAATACAGCACAGGACACGCCCAAACCTACAACCTCGGCTACGAGTCGTTTTTTCTCACGGGTGATTTAGTCCCTGATGGCAAAGGCGGTAAAACCCTTGCAGGTGGCAACTACAACATCAAAAACCAACCAATTATGGATCGCTCGGTGTCAGGCAAAGAGCGTCAACTGTTTTCCGATGCGCCAGATGGCACATCGCTATTGACTTTACCTAATGCCAAAGTCAACGGTGTGAAAGGCAAGCCCGTATTCGCTGTGGTGCAATTTGAATACGTCACCCGCGATTTAGCCAATGCGGACAACTACGGCAAAGTGCCTTCACCGATTGCGGTACTCACGCTGGATCAAGACCCAAAAACGGGCAAACTGTCTTTGGTCAAATACCACAATGTCGATACGTCCAAAGTACAAGGTCTATGGATTACCTGCGGTTCGAGTTTATCGCCGTGGGGCACGCATTTATCGAGCGAGGAATACGAGCCAGATGCGTTTAACTCAGATGACAAACAACTCAAAGCCTTTTCAAAAAACCTGTTTGGTGACGAATCCACTGCCAAAGCCTATCACTACGGCCATTTACCAGAAGTAGTGGTTAATCCAGATGGCACAGGCACAATCAAGAAACACTACTGTTTGGGGCGTATTTCACATGAATTGATTCAAATGATGCCCGATGAGCGTACTGCGTTGATGGGCGATGATGCGACCAACGGCGGATTGTTCATGTTTATTGCCGACAAAGCACGGGATTTATCCGCAGGTAATTTATATGTCGCTAAGGTTGGCGCAGGTTCTAGCGTTGACCCAACAGCAGTACCCACACCCATCACATGGATTCATTTGGGACATGCTACCAGTGATGAAATTAAAAAAATGGCAAATACACTCAAACCCACCGACATCATGGATGTGCGCAAAGAAGACCCCCTTGACGCAACGTTTACCAAAGTCTGGCTCAACGGCAAAGCCAACTGGATCAAAGTCAAATCGGGGATGGAAAAAGCCGCCGCATTCCTCGAAACCCACCGCTATGCGGGCTTGATGGGGGGCTCTATGGCTTACACCAAAATGGAAGGCACAACGGTCAATGTGCGTGACAAAGTCGCTTACTCCGCCCTGTCCTACATCAAAGACTCCATGGTCAAAGGCGGCAAAGGCTGGTACGCAGGCAGTGGCATTGCCTTGGACAAAGCCCTCAACGCAGGCGGTGTGATGGCACTGAACCTCAAAGGTGGGCAAAAAGACAGTTCAGGCAAACCGATTCACAGCGAATGGGTCGCGGCCGATACCAAAGCCTTGATTGTCGGCGAAGACTTGGCGACACCCGATGCACTCGGCAATACCGCACACGCAGACAAACTCGGCAATCCAGATAATCTGAAGTTCTCTGAAAAACTGCGCACATTGTTTATCGGCGAAGACAGCGGGATGCATGTCAACAACTTCTTATGGGCATACAACGTGGACACCACAGAATTGACACGCATTATGTCGGTACCATCTGGCGCGGAAGCAACAGGGTTATTTGTCGCGGACAATATTCATGGTTACACCTACATCATGAGTAATTTCCAACACGCGGGCGATTGGGAAAAAATCCACAGCATCGTGCAACCCGCGCTTGACCCCATCATCCGCGCCAACTACAAAGACCGCTACGGCGCGGCGGTTGGCTACCTCACTGCACAGGCGAGCAGCATTAAATTGTAAGGCTTCATGTGCGTGCCCATTGCAACGTTCAAGGGCACGATTGACAACGGCAAATCAATTCAGATTTGCCGTTTTTTTAAATTCATACTATGAACCCAGATGATGCAATAGACCGCTCATCAATAGGTGTGAAGTCGTGCAAATAATGACTTGCATAGCAGGTTTAATTTCACCTATTGGGTTAAAATCGCTCCACTGAAATGGCTAAGCCATATGGCATCATCTGCGTCGTTACTCAACCCTTGAATACATTGAGTATTCAAGGGTTTCGCGCCTCGCATCTGATGCCATATGGCTTAGCCATTTCAGTGTTCTATTGCATCATCTGGGTTGAACCACGCGGATGGTGCTGGGCATGGATATTTTTCAATCGCTCTTGGGCGACGTGGGTGTAAATCTGCGTGGTCGAGATGTCCGAATGTCCGAGCAACATCTGCACCACACGCAAATCCGCGCCGTGATTCAGTAAATGCGTGGCAAACGCATGACGCAAGGTATGCGGTGAGATGATGGACAAAGGGATGCCCACCTGTACCGCGTATTTTTTAATCACATGCCAAAACATCTGCCGCGTCATCGCGCCGCCGCGCGCCGTGACAAACACCTCATCGCAAGTGCGTCCATGTAACAACGCCACCCGCGCACCGTCCAAATATTTTTTCAGACGTTCGCCCGCATCTTCGCCAAAAGGCACCAGTCGGGTTTTATTGCCCTTGCCCGTGATGCGCAACACGCCATCATTCAAACTCACATCCAACATGCGCACGCCAACCAACTCAGTCACGCGCAAGCCGCTGGCGTACATGAGTTCGAGCATCGCGCGGTTGCGCACGCCCAAATCGCTCTCATCAGGCGCATTGAGTAAATCTTCAACTTGTTGCTCAGACAGACTTTTGGGCAAGCGTGCCAATGGCTTGGCGAGCACCAAATGAATGGTTGGGTCATCATGGCGCAGATGACTTTGCAAAGCCCATTGGAAAAACCGTTTGAAACTACCGATTTTGCGATTGCTCGAAGTGGATTTTTTGACCGATTTATTGACGAAGATGTGCGCAAGGTAGGCTTCAATGTCTGCCGATTGTGCGGTTTGTAAACTGCGCCCACGTGTTTGCAAAAACTTTGCCAATTGGCGCACATCCGAGCCATAACTGGCGAGCGTGTTTTCAGACAAACCGTGCGCGAGCCACAATTGGCTACAAAACTGGTCAATGAGTTGGTCTATCAGTGCGTTTTCGGCATCCGCCAATTTGGTCGCGTCAGCCCCTACATCAGTCATAGACGATGCCTTCTTGTGCCAGCAACCAGCGTTTCACCCCGACATAAAAGCCGCCATCATTGTGCGCAAAACCACCGATGCCATTGGTCGCGACCACTCGATGGCAAGGCACAATCAGCGGATACGGATTTGCACCACAGGCACCACCGACCGCGCGCGGCGCACCGCAGGCGATGAGCTGTCCGACTTGTTTGTAGGTCAAGGTCTGCCCGTTTTCAAGTGAGGCAATCACGCGCCAAACTTTGTTTTGAAATTCCGTACCTTGTTCCAACAAAGGCAAATCAAATTTGAAATTCGGATTGGAAATAAAGGCTTTGACCTGCTCGCTGGCGCGCGCCGCCAATTCACAATCGGGTTTTTGCGCTTGGGTGTCGGCGGGTAGATAAATGAATTCTTGAATATGCGTTCGGGCGGGATTTAGACGTATGCCCACCGCGCCGAATGGGGCTTTAACGATGGCGTTAAAACCCTGAGGTTTGATATCAACAGATGATTGGCGCATATCCCACTCCTTATCAATAAAGTTTATTTAACCCAGATGATGCAATAGAACACTGAAATGGCTAAGCCATATGGCATCAGATGCGAGGCGCGAAATCCTTGAATACTCAATGTATTCAAGGATTGAGCAACGACGCAGATGATGTCATAGGGCGACGCCATTTCAGTGGAGCGATTTTAACCCAATAGGTGAAATCTAAACCTGCCATGCAAGTCATTATTTGCACGACTTCACACATATTGATGAGCGGTCTATTGCATCATCTGGGTTAATATTGGCCGCAACCCAAGCGATTTTTACAACGGTTTAAACACGCAACGGCTACGGGTATAGTTTAAACGTTTCTGTGTCTTTTATCCAACGCACTTCATCCATGCTTGCCAAGTGTTCCAAATCCTCTGGCGTGGTGGTGGCATCGTCCACCCATTCACGCAACAACGGCGAGCCATTGATGAGGTCAATCGCCAATCGGTCATGCTCGTATTCGTAAGCAAAATCGCGCCACAGTGGGTAGTCTGGTTGTAGCGTACGGATGGCTTTAAACGCCAACGCCATCAATCGCCAAGGGCGGAATTCATGGTGGTTGTACGAGGGGTGATCCACGTGAATTTGTAAACCTTGACAAAGTTTTCCTTGGTGTTTATGAAAAGTTGGCTCAAACCAAATTGGGCGCAGAATACAGCCTTGCAACCACTGCGGTGCCATGTTTTGCATTTGCGTCAACACCGTATCCGCATTGATATCGGGCGCACCAAATAGTTCCAAAGGTCGCGTGGTACCGCGCCCTTCAGACAACGTCGTGCCTTCTAACATCACTGTGCCCGCATACGCGCGCGCCATCGACAGGTTCGGCGCGTTCGGACTGGGGTTAATCCAGCTGCGTTGGTGTTGTGGCCAACCATAATCGGGCGCAGCCTCAAAGTCCCAGTTTTGCATCGGAATCACGCGATAATCCACGTCAATATTGAAGATTTTGACAAACCAATGCGCCAACTCGCCCATGGTTAAACCATGACGCATGGGCATTTCGCCCGCGCCCACAAAGCTCTCCCATCCTGTACGCAAAGTCAAGCCTTCTACAGGTCGCCCTGCTGGATTGGGGCGATCGAGTATCCAAACCGTTTTATGATGTTTGGCCGCCGCCTCTAAAACATAGCGCAGGGTTGTGATGAAGGTATAAATACGGCAACCCAAATCCTGCAAATCGACCAACAACACATCAAAACTCGCCATCATCGCATCGGTCGGGCGACGCACTTCGCCATACAAACTGAATACAGGAATGCCGTGTTTGGGATCCGTGAAATCGGGTGACTCCATCATATTGTCCTGCTTATCACCGCGCAAACCGTGCTGTGGCCCAAACGCAGCAGACAATTGAAACGCGGGAATCTGCGCCAAAGCGTCCAAAGCATGGGTCAATTCGGGCGTGACTGAGGGCGGATGCGCCAACAGCGCGACACGCCGCCCTTTTAACTCGTTTTGTAAGGCAGCATCGGTCAACAGTTGGTCAAGTCCAAATAATGTTGTGGGGTTTGTGTTTGGGTTCATGATGGGTTTATGACTGATTGATTGATGATAAAGGCATTAGAAATTGTGAGCGCAAGTGAAAATCGGGTTGTGGTGCATCGTGTCGCAGTGCCCAATAAGTTGTTTGCCCATCTGTGGTTTCAATCACAGCGGTTAATCCGACGAGCCATGATGTTGTTTGGGGCAATACCTCGCTGGAAATCTTGGCAGTGAGTTCAAATCCATCGGACAGTTGTCTCAATTCAATGTTCGGTGCAAATCGGCAAACATACGACTCATCACGCACGCGATAGCCATCAAACCGATAAACCGCCCAACAACCCGATGGCGAAAAGTTAAATTCAAGATAAGCCTCGGCATCCTTTGCACCGATGAACGCTTCGCAACACGTGTGTTGCCAAAGATTGTCGCAGGCTGTCGGCACAACAGGGGTTGGTAGTAAAACACCCATGTCATCATCCGACTGCTGACGGCATTGATACGAAAAAACCAATGCATCGTCAGTGTACACAATACCCGCTTTCACTTGGATGTCTGTCGCAGGAAGTTGCGCAGGATGCGGGTGCAGCACTATGTCACGCCATTGTTTACAGTGCTTCAACCTTAACCTCAATACTTTGCAAACCACTCAAACCTTTGGGCAAGGGAAATTTGACCGACTCCTCAACCCCTTCGAGCACACTGACCGAACTGGCACCGAGTTCTTTGATACGATTGAGTACCGACTCAACCAAGACCTCTGGCGCGGACGCACCCGCGGTCACGCCGATTTTTTGCACGTGGGTGAACCATTCGGCCTGCACATCATCTGCGTTATCCACCATATACGCGGACACGCCCATTTTTTCAGCGAGTTCGCGCAGGCGATTGGAGTTTGAACTGTTTGGGCTACCGACCACGATGACCACATCGACCTGTGGCGCGAGCACCTTCACAGCATCTTGACGGTTTTGTGTGGCGTAGCAAATATCGGCTTTTTTCGGCTCGGTGATTTTGGGGAAGCGTTGCTTGAGCGCGTTGATGATGCCTTTGGTGTCGTCCACTGAAAGAGTCGTTTGTGTGACATACGCCAAGTGCTCAGGCGTTTGCACTTGCAGATTGGCAACGTCCGCCTCTGTATCGACAAGATAAATACCATCTTTGACCTGACCCATCGTGCCCTCAACTTCGGGGTGTCCTTTGTGCCCTATCATGATGATTTCGTAGCCCTGCTCGCGCATGCGTTTAACCTCAACGTGGACTTTGGTCACAAGCGGACAGGTCGCGTCAAATATGTGCAGATTGCGTCGTTGCGCCTCGGCGCGCACCGCGAGCGAGACGCCATGCGCAGAGAATATCACGGTGCTGCCATCAGGTGCCTCAAACAATTCTTCGATAAACACCGCGCCCTTATCGCGCAAATCATCAACCACGTATTTGTTGTGCACAATTTCATGACGCACATAAATCGGCGCACCAAACTGCTCCAATGCGCGCTCCACAATGGTAATGGCGCGGTCAACCCCAGCGCAAAATCCGCGCGGTTGTGCCAAAACGATGGACACATCACTCATCACAACACCCCTATCACTTGTAATTCCAAACGCAGCGGTTTGCCCGCCAAAGGGTGGTTAAAATCCACTACCGCGCCCGATTGATCCTCATTCCAGCCCATAAACTGTCCCGTCATGCGATAACCATTGGGCATCGCAAACTCAACGAAATCGCCTTCACCGAAGGTATCGACCTGTGGATTGCCCTCTAATAATAATGCACGCGACACCACCTGACGCAATTCCGAGTTGTAATCGCCAAACGCCTCGTCCGCACTTAAATCAAAGCTTTCGTGCGCACCCTCAGATAAACCCAAGAGTTTGTCCTCCATAAACGGCGCGAGTTGCGCCTGACCAATCGCCACCGTGGCGGGATTGCCTTGAAAGGTATTTAAAAAATCGCTCACTTCTTGACCTGAACCATCAAGTACCGCGATGCGGTAATGCAAAGTGATGTGGGACTGGTGGGTGATGGCTTGATTATTCTGTGACATTGGTGTTTAATCCTGAGGTTCGACAAATATTCGATCAATTTTAACGGTTTGAATTATATACGATATGTCCATAACCGATTGGGATGTTCACGACCGACCGCGCGAAAAATTATTAACACGCGGCGCAACTGCTTTGAGCGATGCCGAATTATTGGCAATTTTTCTGCGCATGGGTGTACAGGGCAAAAGCGCGGTGGATTTAGCACAAGAGCTCATCGCACATTTTGGCTCACTTTCTCGATTATTCGGCGCAACGCAGGCGGAGTTGACCGAAATCAAAGGCATGGGCAGTGCCAAATTTGCGCAACTACAAGCGGTGTTTGAAATGAGCCGCCGCGCGTTGGCGGACAACGCCTCGCAACACACCGTCATCGCTGATTTGCCCGCACTTAAAACTTTGATTCAACTGCATTTGCATGATGTACCGCATGAACGGTGTATTGCGCTATTGCTTGACCCAGCCTTGCGCCTCATACACATCGAAACACTGACCGAGGGCACATTGACACATTTAAACTTTGACGTGCGCCACATTGCGCACCGCGCACTCAGCCTGAACGCCCACGCACTGATCCTCGCGCACAACCATCCGCAGGGCGTCAGTGAGCCCTCGCCAACCGACATACGCACCACCATTGAACTACAAAATCAACTGTTGCCTTTGGGTGTGCACCTGCTCGACCATTTCATCGTTGCCGATGGACAGTCACCATTTAGCATGGCGGAAAATCACCTGATTGCCAACGCCTTTTGACACCAATTTATCGCTCAAAAAGCCACAAACGAGCGCACTATGGACAAAACACTGCGCGAACACCTTGCATTCACGTCTAAATTCTCGTATAATTCTGAGTTCTAAAAACACATCCGCAGCATTCGTGCGGTTTGTGATGAAAATCCACAACTGAATCATTTTTGACTTGATAGTGCAGTGTAGTCATCGAGTCTATTTTATATTTACTAAAGTATCAAAGGAATATCATGGCACGCGTATGTCAAGTAACGGGTAAACGCCCAATGTCTGGGAACAATGTTTCTCATGCGAACAACAAAACCAAACGTCGCTTTTTGCCAAACTTGCAAAACCGTCGTTTCTGGGTAGAGTCTGAAAACCGCTACGTGCGTTTGCGCGTATCGAATGCAGCTCTGCGCACCATCGATAAAAACGGCATTGACGCAGTCTTGGCTGACATGCGTGCCCGTGGCGCAATCTAAGGAGAATTCACATGCGTGATAAAATCAAACTCGAATCAACCGCTGGTACTGGTCACTTCTATACCACCGACAAAAACAAGCGCAATATGCCTGAAAAAATGGAAATCAAAAAATTTGATCCCATTGCGCGCAAACACGTGATTTACAAAGAAACCAAAATCAAGTAATTGATTGAATTGATTTTCGTTGTTGTTACAAAAAACCACCGAACCAATATGTCGGTGGTTTTTTATTGCTCGCCATTCGGATTGCGCCGTGCACGCGCGCGCGCCAATGCCGCCTCAATGCTCGCACGTTTGCGCTCGATTTCAGCATTTTCAAACTGCTCAGGTGGGTGCTCAGCGGTAAAGGCTTGATGCTTGCTGTGGAGTTTTGCATGGCGACGTGCTTGACGCTCAACTTTCTCGCGCTCTAATCGCATCAAGCGAAATTCGTATTGCGCACGTGCGCGTTGCGCGCGCGCCCGTGTCCAATCAGCGTCAAGCGCAATCGGCATTTCAATGCAATCGACAGGACAAGCAGGCACACACAAATCACAACCTGTGCATCTATCCGCAAGCACGCTGTGCATAAATTTTGCCGCGCCGATAATGGCATCGGTCGGGCAGACTTGAATGCATTTAGTGCACCCAATGCACGCATCTTCGATGATGTATGCCACGCGCAAAGGCTGCTCAATGCCGTTGTCTGGGTTTAATGGGGTGATTTTTTTGCCCGTAATCTGTGCCAATTGTGCAATGCCTGCGGTACCACTTGGCGGACATTGATTGATGGGGGTGTTGTCAAATGCGATAGCGTGGGCGTATGGCGCGCAACCATCGTAACCACATTGGGTACACTGGGTTTGTGGCAACACATCCAATATCTGTTGTTCTAATGGATGCAAAGATTTGATAATCGACATAAGTGACCAACTTATTTGGGCGCGACGAAACGACGGGCAATTTTTTTCACCTGCCCCAAACTGCGCACAGATTTAAATACCTGCGCCAAATGCACACGGTCGTTGACATCCAAGATGATGTTGATGCGCACATCGTTCAATACGGTTTCTAAGGAAATATCAGCAATATTCGCGCCTGCTTCAGAAATTTGACTGGCAATTTTTGCCAGCAAGCCTTTTTCGTTCAATGCCGTGATGGCAACGCTGGCGGGGAAGGTGTTGTCCAACTCGGCATTTTTATCCCACTCCAAATCAATCCAGCGCAGGTTATCAGCGGCGCGTTGCTTGCGCGCAATAGAGCAATCCGCGGTGTGAATGACCAAGCCCTGTTTGCGCTGCAAAAAACCAATGATGGCATCGCCGCGGATGGGGCGACAGCATTTGGATAAAGTCAAAGTATTTAACTCATCGCCACGAATGACCAAACGCTCGGTTTCAGGTTTGACAAGCGCTTGTTCGGAGGCTTGTAATACGGCATTTTGTGCGACAGTATGGTTGTGTTGTTGGGTCAATAGCAACCAGCGTTGCGCGGTGATATTCGCATGGCGTATGCCCAAACCAATTTCTGAGAGCAATTCATCACGCGTCTTACAGCCCGCATCGGCGAGCAGTTTTTCCCAGCCATCTTTGATGTCATCAGGACATGGCAAGCCGAGCGCATCAATGGCTTGGCGCAACAATTGCTCGCCCAACGTAGCAGATTCGGCCATGCGCTGGGTTTTAAAATAGTGACGCAACTCCAAACGTGCTTTACTGGTTTTTGCCCATTTAAGCCAAGTCGGCTGTGGAAAAACCTGTGGGTCGGTGATGATGTGAACCCGATCGCCATTGCGCAACTCGGTGCTAATCGGCACTTCAACGCCGTTAATCAACGCGCCTGTGGTGTGGTTACCAATATCGGTATGGACACTGTACGCAAAGTCGAGTACGGTGGCATGGCGTGGCAAACTGAGGATTTTCGACTTGGGCGTAAACACATACACCGCATCGGGCGACAAATCGACTTTGACATGCTCGAGAAATTCAATCGAGTCATTGGATTTTTGTTGAATGTGCAGCAAGGATTGTAAATTGATGTGCGATTGCTTTTGCACATCCGAAAAACTCACATCGGACTCTTTGTACAGCCAATGTGTGGCAATCCCTGACTCGGCGTTGCGCTCCATTTCAAAGGTGCGAATTTGGAATTCCATCGGCTTACCGACGTGGTTCAAAACCACCGTGTGTAGGGATTGATAGCCATTTTTCTTGGCAATCGCAATGTAGTCCTTGAATTTACCTGGGACAGGATTAAACATGCCGTGCAAAATCCCCAAACTGACGTAGCAATTGGAGCGCGTATCAACAATCACGCGAAAACCATAGACATCCAAGACATTGGACAACGACAGTTTTTTTGACTTCATTTTGAAATAGATGCTCGACAGGTTTTTTTCGCGCCCGCGAATTTCTGCATGAATTTGGGCTTGTGCAAAGGCTTCGCGGATACTGGTGAGAATTTTGCCAAACAATTCGCGCTTGAGTTGGCGGTTGCCTTTGAGTGCTTCTTTAAGCACTCTGGCGCGCCACGGGTGGGTTTGCTCGAAACACAGGTCTTCGAGTTGGCGATAAATCTCGTCCAAACCCAAGCGATGCGCAATCGGCGCATAAATCTCTAAAGTTTCTTGCGCAATGCGACGGCGTTTATCCGCGCGCATGGTTTGCATGGTTGACAGATTGTGCAAGCGGTCGGCAAGTTTGATGAGGATGACACGCACATCCTCTGCCATTGCCAACAGCATTTTACGAAAACTCTCGGCTTGCTGGGCTTCTTTGGAGTCGAACGAAAGTTTATCTAACTTGGACAAACCATCGACCAAATTCGCCACGGGCGCACCGAATTGCGTTGCCAGCGTGATTTTATCCACGCCAGAATCTTCCATCACATCGTGGAGTAAGGCAGCTTTGATGGACTGCGAATCGAGTTTCCAAGTGGCGCACAGCATGGCAACCGCAAGCGGGTGGGTGATGTACGGCTCACCCGATTGGCGGTATTGTCCCAAATGTGCGCCATCGGCAAAGACAAACGCCGCCCGAATGCGTGCACAATCATCCTCAGACAAATAACTCGACAACTGTGCAAACAAACCATCTAAACCTTTTTTTATCAACTCAGCATGCTGCTTTTTGTGCTCGCCCGACACCGCCGTGCTGATGCTCGTCGCATGGAACTCTTGCTCCGTGGTGGATGGGGTTGGCAGTTGTGTGGGCATCTTCAAGGCATCGGGGGTAAAAAAAGCCATTGAATCAATGGCTGTTTCTGCACAAAATAGGCAGGTTTAACTCGGAACTTTGAGTAGCATTTCCGCGCCGACTTCTCCTGCGGCGATTTCACGCAAAGCGGTCACGCAGGGTTTATCGTGGCTGACGATTTTTGGGCTGTGACCTTGCGCGAGTTGACGTGCGCGGTAGGTCGCCGATAAAGTCATATCAAAGCGATTCGGAATCTGTTTCAAACAATCTTCAACGGTAATACGTGCCATGTGTGTTCCTTTAAATTCTAAGAGCGGTTAACTCAATCCCAGCGGATTAAAAATTTCTGGACTGCGCGCCAACTGCACCGCATAACGCAAACGCGCGGCATGAACGATGGCTTGGAGTTGGGTGAGCGCGGTAGAAAATACGGTGTTAATGATAACATATTCACACTCAGGTGCGTGGCTGATTTCAATTTTTGCATTGACTAAGCGCGTGGCAATGACCTCAGGGGCATCGGTTCCTCGGCTTTCCAAACGCTCTTTTAACACTTCCAAAGACGGCGGCAAGATAAAAATCCCGACCATATCGGGGAAATGCGCCCGTACCTGCTGTGCACCTTGGTAATCAATTTCAAGCAACACATCTTTGCCTGAGGCAAGCGCGGCGTTAATCCATGTTTTCGATGTGCCATAATAATTCCCATGCACTTCGGCGGATTCGATAAAGTCACCATGCGCGCGCATCGCAAGGAAATTCACCACATCGGTGAAATGGTAGTTCACACCATCGACCTCGCCCGTGCGCGGAGCGCGCGTGGTGTAGGAGATGGACAATTGGATATTCGTATCCTGCTGGAGCAATTCTGCGACCAAGGACGATTTACCCGCGCCACTGGGGGCAACGATGACAAAGAGGGAGCCTGATTTGGGAGTATGTGTATCGGTTATCATGGTTATTCTAAGTTCTGCACCTGTTCACGCATTTGTTCAATCATTAATTTTAAATCCAAAGACGCTTGGGTTTGCAACAAACTGGCGGATTTTGAGCCGAGGGTATTGGCTTCGCGGTTGAACTCCTGCATCAGGAAATCGAGTTTTTTACCGATATTGCCGCCATCGACAAAGCACTGACGCGCATTACCAAGGTGTCCATCCAATCGATCCAACTCCTCGGCAACATCGATGCGAATCGCAGTCAGGCTGGCTTCTTGACGGATGCGTTCAATCAATTCTTCGCGTGGAATTGCGCTGGTTGCGAGTTTAATTTCATTTTTATCACTGTCCAAAGCTTTGAGTAAACGCTCGGTGAGTTTGCTTTCCTGATGTTTGAGCAGTTCTGGCAATTGCACGCGCAGGTTTTGTACCACCACACCGATGGCATCCAATCGCTCAAATATTGTTTGCGCCAAATGCGTGCCTTCTTGCTGACGGCTTTGTTTGAACTGCGCAATTGCGCTGTTGATTAGAACGTTGATTTCATCCAAAGTAACCTCAGACAGCACCTCGCTCGCGCCGACACTGCTCGGCAAAACCGCAGGTGCATTCATCAATGCGGACACACTCATAGGTGATGCATTCGGCGCGTGGGCGAGTATGGCGTTTTGTACCGCCAAAGCCTGCGCAAGTGCATGAATATTGATTAACGCAACTTCCGCCTCACCATCACTCGGCAGTAAGGTTTGCCAACTCAAACGGGCTTCAACTTTACCGCGTTTGACCGCGTGTGTGATTGCTTCGCGCAGTTTGCCTTCAAATACTGCGAGTTCATCGGGAATTTTCAAGGTTAAATCCAAAAAACGACTGTTGACACTTTTCAGTTGCAAGTTTAGTCGGCAAAGTTTGGAGTTGACCTGCGCTTGACCGAAGCCTGTCATGCTATAAACTTCGAGAGAATCAATGGGTTGTTGTGTTTGGCTCATGTACAATCGTGTTTTCGAATTAAATCATCATCAAGGAAAGCATAATGATACACCGACAACATGACCGCGCACCAACAAGTTTGCGCCCCGTGACGATTACGCGCAATTTTACCAAGCACGCCGAGGGCTCGGTGCTCATCGAATTCGGCGACACCAAAGTATTGTGTACTGCCAGTGTGCTCGAAAAAGTCCCACCGCACAAACGCGGCAGTGGCGAGGGCTGGGTCACGGCGGAATACGGCATGTTGCCACGCTCAACCCACACCCGCTCTGACCGCGAAGCAGCGCGTGGCAAACAGTCTGGACGCACGCAGGAAATCCAACGCCTGATTGGACGTTCGCTGCGCACCATCGTGAATTTGGCACAACTCGGCGAGCGCACCATCCATATTGACTGCGATGTGTTGCAAGCCGATGGCGGCACGCGTACTGCGAGCATCACGGGTGCATATGTGGCACTGGTTGATGCGGTAAATTGGTTAATTGCGCAGGGAAAAATCAACGCAAGTCCACTCACCGATTCGGTTGCAGCGATTTCGGTTGGGATTGTCGAAGGCGTGCCTATGCTTGATTTGGACTATATCGAGGATTCGAGTTGCGACACCGATATGAATGTGGTGATGACAGGCAAAGGTGGGTTTGTTGAAATTCAAGGAACCGCAGAAGGTACACCTTTTACTGCGACAGAATTAGACACTTTATTGGGTTTGGCACGCGCAGGAATTGCTGAATTGACGCAAAAACAAAAATAATCTGTCGCGCATTTTTGGCATTAAAAAGCCAGTCAAATTTGACTGGCTTTTTTGCAAAACAAAACCATCGTTATTTCAATGCTTCGTGCATTTGGTTTTCGTCCAAAGAGTTTTCCCATTTAGACACCACCACGGTGGCCACACCGTTACCGACAAAATTGGTCAAAGCGCGCACTTCGCTCATAAAACGGTCAATCCCCAAAATCAAGGCCATACCCGCTACTGGAATATCGGGAACCACCATCAATGTCCCTGCCAATGTCACAAAACCCGCGCCCGTGACACCGCTCGCACCTTTTGAGGTCAACATGGCGACACCCAAAATGGTCAACTGTTGCCACAAGGTTAAATCAATATTTAATGCTTGCGCGATAAACAACACCGCCAAAGTCATGTAAATATTGGTTCCATCCAAGTTGAATGAGTAACCCGTTGGCACAACCAAGCCAACCACAGATTTTTTACACCCCATGCGTTCCAATTTTTCCATCAAATGTGGCAAAGCTGATTCAGATGAACTGGTACCCAAGACCAACAACAATTCTTCTTTGATGTATTTAATGAACTTGAATATGCTAAATCCAGTGAGTTTAGCAATGATACCCAAAACAATAACTACAAATAACAAAGCGGTCAAATAGAACGTACCAATTAAGCCCAATAAGTTTGCCAAAGACGAAATGCCAAACTTACCAATGGTAAATGCCATTGCACCAAACGCACCAATCGGTGCAAGTTTCGTGATGATGCCAACCATGCCAAAGAACACGTCAGACGTGCCTTCGATGAAGTGAATCAATGGACGCGCGCGTTCTTCGGGTACACGTGTCAATACCACGCCAAACATAATAGCGATTAACAATACTTGTAAAATATTGCCCTCAACAAATGGGCTAAATGCAGTGGTTGGAATCAAACCCATCAAAAAATCAACCATACCGTGACCCTGTGATTGAGCCGCGAACTCAGATACTTTTGCCACATCTTTTGCGGCAAAACTACTCACAGATGCGTTGATGCCAATACCTGGTTTGATCAAATGCCCAGTGATAAAACCTACGATGAGTGCCAAGGTGGACACCACTTCAAAATAAATCAAAGCCTTCAGACCCACGCGCCCCATTTGCTTCAAATCGCGCATATTGGCAATACCCGCAACGATGGTGCAGAAAATAATCGGTGTAATCACCATTTTGATTAAATTGATGAAGCCTTTACCCAAAGGTTCTAATGAAATCCCAAACCGTGGCCAAAAATGACCGATGAGAATACCCAAAGCAATCGCAATCAAAACCTGTACATACAAAACTTTATACCAAGGTTTGGGTTGGTTGTCGTAAACGTGATAATCGTTTTTAATCATCTTAATTCCTTCTTTGTGTAAATATAATTGTACTTGTTGAACCTTAAGACTGTTTTGTACCACAAAAATCAATCCGAGCGCAGTATAGAGCAAAATGGTAGACAATTAGCATGTTTTTGTCGAGAACAACAAACTCGGCAGAAGTACTACGAGTTTAAAATTCGTCACTCAAGGTATAACCACGTGGTATGTTGTGTGTAAAAACCATTATGCGTAATTACAGTGATTTTTCTGAGTTTGAAGCATCGCGCTCTCTTCACTCCAAGCGGACTTTGGCTTGGTGTCTTGCACTCTGCTTACTTATAATTTTTATCATAATATGGGAACATCTATTATTAAGTGAAAAATAAGTTGCATGACCTATTTTTTTCCCATAAAATCATCAATAAATAATGCGCCCATTCACCCACAATGGGCGTTATCATCACACGCAACGGTCAAAAGCCAAATACCAAGGAGAAGCCATGCCCACCTCGCAATCCGATGTTCAAAATTATCAAGACATCGACACCCAAGAAACCCAAGAATGGCTCAATGCCTTGGACAATATCATTGCCACACATGGCGCAGAGCGCGCCGCGTATATTATTGACCAACAAATTTCACACGCACGCACCAATGGTGTACTACATGCTTTTCAAACCACCACACCCTACATCAATACCATTCGCGTGGAAAATCAGCCGAAACTACCCGGTGACCAAGCAATTGAGCACCGCATTCGCTCGTATGTGCGTTGGAACGCAATGGCGATGGTGCTCAAAGCGAACAAGACCACCAACGTCGGTGGACACATTGCCTCGTTTCAATCCGCTGCAACTTTGTACGAAATCGGATTCAGTCATTTTTGGCGCGCACCCTCATCTGAGCATGGCGGGGATTTGATTTTTATACAAGGGCATTCCGCACCTGGTGTGTATTCTCGTGCATTCTTGCTCGGACGTTTGACCGAGGAGCAATTGAGCAATTTCCGTCAAGAAGTCGATGGCAAAGGCATTTCATCTTATCCACATCCGTATTTGATGCCCGATTTTTGGCAGTTCCCAACGGTGTCAATGGGCTTGGGGCCGATTATGGCGATTTACCAAGCGCGGTTTATGAAGTATTTACACAGCCGTGGTTTGATTGATGCCAAAGACCGCAAGGTTTGGGCATTCTTAGGTGATGGCGAAACCGATGAGCCCGAGTCGCTCGGCGCGATTGGTATGGCGGGACGCGAGAAACTCAACAACCTCGTGTTCGTCATTAACTGTAATTTGCAACGCTTAGACGGCCCCGTGCGTGGCAATGGTAAAATCATCCAAGAACTCGAATCCGAATTCCGCGGCTCAGGTTGGAATGTGATTAAAGTGGTGTGGGGACGCAAGTGGGATCAACTGTTTGCTCGCGACACCAAAGGCTTATTGGTTAAACGTTTGGGCGAGATGGTCGATGGTGAGTTTCAAACCATGCGCGCAAAAAATGCCCAATACATCCGAGATACCCTGTTTAACACCGATGAACTGCGCGCGTTGATTCACGACTGGGACGATGAAGATGTCTGGGCACTCAATCGTGGCGGACACGATCCATCGAAAATTTACGCCGCTTACAAAGCCGCGCACGAATCGACCGACCGCCCAACCGTGATTTTGGCACACACCATCAAAGGCTACGGCATGGGTGGCTCAGGCGAAGCGCAGAATTCAACCCACCAACAGAAAAAAATGCACCTCGAGGATGTGCGCAATTTCCGCAATCGCTTTGAAATTCCCGTCTCAGACGAGGATTTGGAGAAATTGCCATTCGTTAAATTCGCCGATGGCTCACCCGAGCTTGAATACATGCGCAATGCGCGCATGAAACTCGGTGGCTATTTACCACAACGCCGTCAAAAAGCCGATGAAGCCCTATTGATTCCTGAACGCTCGGTGTTTGAGTCTTTCCTGCAGGCCACCGAAGAAGGTCGTGAGATTTCCACCACCATGGCGTTTGTGCGTTTTCTCGGTACGCTGCTGCGTGACAAAAACCTCAAGGATCGCATCGTACCGATTGTCCCAGACGAATCGCGCACCTTTGGTATGGAAGGCTTGTTCCGCCAACTCGGCATTTGGAGTCAAGAGGGACAACAATACTTACCACAAGACCACGAACAATTGATGTTCTACAAAGAATCCACCACGGGTCAAGTGTTGGAAGAAGGCATCAACGAAGCGGGTGCGATGAGCGACTGGATTGCCGCAGCGACTTCGTACTCAACGCACAATGTAACGATGATACCGTTTTTCATCCTCTACTCGATGTTTGGCTTTCAACGGGTGGGTGATTTGTGCTGGGCGGCAGGCGACATGCGCGCGCGCGGCTTCATCCTCGGTGGGACGGCAGGACGCACCACACTGAACGGTGAGGGTTTGCAGCACGAAGACGGTCACAGTTTATTGCTCTCATCCACTGTGCCCAACTGCATCTCCTACGATCCGACTTTCTCATACGAGTTGGCAGTCATCATGCAGGATGGTATGCGCCGCATGTATCGCGAACAAGAAGACGTGTACTACTACATCACGCTGATGAACGAAAATTACGCCCATCCTGCGATGCCCGAAGGTGCGTCGGTTGCCGCCGACATCATCAAAGGGATGTATCTATTCAAACGCGGTGCGGCGAACGCGCCGAAAAAAGTTCGCTTGATTGGTGCGGGTACGATTTTGAACGAAGTCATTCATGCAGCGCAATTGCTCAAAGACGACTGGGGTGTTGAGTCGGACATTTATTCCGCACCGAGTTTCACCGAATTGGCGCGCGAAGGTCAGACGATTGAGCGTGAGAATTTACTCAATCCTGCCGCGCCACGCAAACTCTCGCACGTGGAAACTTTGTTGATGGATTCGGACGCACCCGTGATTGCCGCAACCGACTACATGCGTGCAGTCGCCGAGCAAATTCGTGCGTTTGTGCCTGCACGTTACACCGTGCTGGGGACGGATGGTTTTGGACGCTCGGACACACGCGAGCAACTGCGCCACTTTTTTGAAGTCAATCGCTACTGGGTGACAGTCTCCGCGCTCAAAGCCTTGGCCGATGAGGGCGTGATTGAATACGACACCGTCGCCAAAGCAATTTCGAAATACCAATTGGATGCGGGCAAGCCTGCACCGTGGACGGTTTAAACCACCTCAAACAAGGAATACATCATGAGTCAAATCATTGAAGTCAAAGTCCCCGATATTGGCGACTATAAAAACATCCCTGTGATTGAGGTGTTTGTCAAAGTCGGCGATACCATCACCGTCGAGGACACCCTCGTCACCCTTGAGTCCGATAAAGCCACGTTGGACGTGCCCTCTTCACATGCGGGGGTTGTGAAAAATATTGCCGTTAAGGTCGGCGATAAAGTATCCGAAGGCTCGGTGGTGGTGACGCTGGAAGCAGCAGACGCAAGCAATGCAAATCCTGTAAACACAACGAGTACACTAGCCGCACCGCAGGAGCCCGCAGTACAGACCACCGCAGCGGCTGCCATCCCAATTCCAGTAGAACGCGAACTGCTCGCCATCCCTGAGGTCACCCCAACTGCTACCGTTGCCATGAGCAAAACAGCCTATGCATCGCCCTCCGTGCGCCAATTTGCACGCGAATTGGATGTCAACTTGGACAATGTCACGGGCACAGGGTCGAAAAACCGCATCACGCAAGACGATGTGCGCGCCTATATCAAAACGGTGATGAATGGCGCAGCCGCTTGCCCAACACCGAATGTCACTCAACCTGCATCGCTCGGTGGTGGTTTGGATTTACTGCCGTGGCCACAAATTGACTTCACCAAATTTGGTGAAATTGATGTGCACCCCCTCTCACGCATCAAAAAAATCTCAGGTCAAAACTTATCGCGCAACTGGGTGATGATTCCACACGTGACCAATAACGAAGTCGCCGACATCACCGAATTAGAACAATTCCGTGTGACGTTGAACAGAGAATACGAAAAGCAAAGCGTTAAATTCACCCTGCTCGCTTTCCTCATCAAAGCCTGCGTGCAAGGGCTGAAAAAATTTCCCGAATTCAACGCCTCACTCGATGGCGACAATTTGGTCTATAAAAAATACTACAACATCGGTTTTGCTGCCGACACCCCAAACGGTTTGGTCGTGCCTGTGATTAAAGACGCGGATAAAAAATCAGTGACCGAAATCGCGGTTGAAATGAGCGAATTGGCGAAAAACGCACGCGAGGGCAAACTCAAACCGACCGATATGCAAGGCGGTTGTTTCTCGATTTCCTCATTGGGCGGCATTGGCGGCACGACGTTCACGCCGATTATCAACGCGCCTGAAGTCGCGATTCTCGGCGTGTCGCGCTCATCCATACAACCTGTTTGGAATGGCACAGAGTTCGTGCCACGCCTGATGTGCCCATTATCGCTGTCGTATGACCACCGCGTGATTGACGGTGCGGCGGCAGCGCGGTTTAACGCCTATTTGGCAAATATACTCAACGACTACAGAAGGGTTTTACTATGAACACATTATTCAAATTATTTTGCGCTGCGGGTTTGAGCATCATCAGTGTGGCGGCATTGGCGGACAATTGTGACAACGCACGCAACACCTTTGACGAGTTTTACTGCAAAGACAAACTGTACATCCAAGCAGACAAAGACCTCAACAAAGCCTATGGCGATTTGATGAAAGCCTTACCGAGCGCGAGCAAAAAAACCCTTAAATCCGTGCAACTCGAATGGATGCGTGGACGCGACAGCCAATGCATCGAAGAGCGCGACGATGAAATCGTTCTGTTTGTCAATTGCCGCCTGAGAAAAACCGTCGAGCAAACCAATTTTTTACAAGACCGCTTGCGCGAATGTAAAAGCACGGGATGTCAACCGAGCCGTTTGACAGACTAAGCGGGTCGCTCCAGTTTTTAACGCACAAGGATTCCAAAATGAATTACACCTGCAGTTGCCATTGCGGGCAATTGAAAATTTCGTTTGAAACCACACTCGAAAAAGTCGTTGAGTGCAACTGCTCGCACTGCCGTAAAAAGGGCTATCTACTCACGTTTATGCCTAAAGCACAAACACAAATGACTTTGCCCGAGGGCGCATACAGTACCTATACGTTTAACAAACACGTGGTACAACACCACTTTTGTAAAACCTGCGGCTGTGCGCCGTTTGGCATAAGCAAAGGGCATGATGGCGTGACTGAAACCGTTGCCATCAATCTGCGTTGTTTGGATGTGCCTTTGGATTTATCAACCGTGAATATCATCGCTTATGATGGTGCATCGGCATAAGTCAAGGTGCCGTCAAATTAACAGGAGTCACAATGACCCAACTCATCGACATCAAAGTCCCCGACATCGGCGACTATAAAAATATTCCCGTGATTGAAATTTTCGTTAAGGTTGGCGATACCGTCGCAGTTGAGGATGCCTTGCTCACGCTCGAATCCGACAAAGCGACTTTGGACGTGCCCTCCTCACACGCGGGTATCATCAAAGAAATCAAAGTCAAAGTCGGCGATAAAATTTCTGAAGGTTCCATCGTTGTGGTGCTCGAAACCAGTGAAACCACAGCCGCTGCGACACCACAGATTGCCACAACAGCCACCGAACCTCAGTCGGCGACCACACCCGTTGCCCCAAGTATCCCAGCCGCGCCAATGACAGACGAAATCGCTGACACGCCACACGACCTCGCCTGCGAAATATTGGTACTCGGGGCAGGACCGGGCGGCTACTCAGCAGCATTTCGAGCGGCAGATTTGGGCATGGATGTGGTGCTGGTGGAGCGTTACGCCGCGCTCGGCGGTGTGTGTTTGAACGTCGGTTGTATCCCCTCGAAAGCCCTGTTGCATTCAGTCGCAGTGATGGATGAAGCGAAACACCTATCTGCACACGGCATCACCTTCGCCGAGCCGAGCGTGGACATCGATAAACTGCGCGATTATAAAAACTCCGTGGTGAGCAAACTCACCACAGGACTGGCAAGCATGGCGAAAATGCGCAAAGTCAACGTGGTGCAGGGCGTGGGGCAATTCATCGACCCACACCATCTGCAAGTGACCACAACCGATGGCGAGGGCAAACAAACCTCGAAAACCATCCGCTTCAAACAAGCCATCATTGCCGCAGGTTCGCGTGTGGTCAAACTGCCGTTTATACCCGAAGATCCACGCATCGTGGATTCCACTGGCGCGTTGGAATTACGCCAAATCCAAGGTAAATTACCCTCGAAAATGCTCATCCTCGGCGGTGGCATCATTGGTTTAGAAATGGGCACGGTGTACTCATCACTCGGCGCACGCTTGGATGTGGTTGAAATGATGGATGGACTGATGCAGGGTGCCGATCGCGACCTCGTCAAAGTTTGGCAAAAGCACAACGCCCACCGTTTTGACAACATCTATGTCAATACCAAAACCGTGGCGGTGGAGGCACGTGAAGATGGCATTTGGGTGACGTTTGAGAAAGCCAACGACACATCCACCGCGCCAACCGAGCCACAACGCTACGACATGGTGTTGGTCGCTGTGGGTCGCGCACCGAATGGATTACTCATTAACGCGGACAAGGCAGGCGTGGCAGTCACAGAGCGCGGCTTTATCAACGTGGATGCGCAAATGCGCACCAATGTCCCACACATCTTCGCCATCGGCGATATCGTTGGTCAACCCATGCTCGCGCACAAAGCCGTGCACGAAGCCCACGTTGCCGCCGAAGCCGCGCATGGAGAAAAAGCGTTCTTTGATGTGCGCCAAATTCCATCGGTCGCCTACACCGACCCCGAAGTGGCGTGGGCAGGCTTGACCGAAGAACAAGCCAAAGCGCAAAACATCACGATTAAAAAAGGCGTGTTCCCATGGCAAGCCTCAGGTCGCGCGATTGCCAACGGTCGTGACGAGGGCTTTACCAAACTCATTTTTGATGAAACCACCGGGCACATCCTCGGCGGCGGCATTGTCGGCACAGGCGCGGGGGATTTAATCTCTGAAGTCTGCCTCGCCATCGAAATGGGTGCGGACAGTCTGGACATCGGCAAAACCATACACCCCCACCCAACGCTGGGCGAATCCATCGGCATGGCTGCGGAGGTTGCAGATGGGCATTGTACCGATGTGCCGCCAGTGCGGAAAAAGTGATTGAGTTTATTCAAATAAAAAATAATAAGTTGGATTTGTGAGTGCGTCCTACTCATTTCATTAGTTTAAATGGGGTTGTTCAGAATGAATCGAATTGAAAAATTATTTTTAAACCAAAAATATAAATTTGACTTCAACATTGAAATTAATGACGACTTTTTTCAGGCGGAATTACAGTTAACTCCAAGTGAAATCAAAGTTGAGATCTATGGAGAAATTAAAGCAAGGCAAAACTCAATATTTTTCAAACGCAAAATCGATTCATTATCAGGTGGAGACTTTTTCACTAAATTTGTGTTACACGGGTTAAATCTTATACACTACTCATCAAAGAGTCTGCCGAAGCGAAACAGAGGCTCTTTTTTTAAAGCTGTTTTTGCTGTTGATTATGTTTTATATGCAGATTCTCAATTATCAATTGCTGATTCTTATCATAACTTCAAAATAGATTCGCCAAGTTTTAATCACTGGTTAGGTCATACAGCTAAACAAATGGAATGTTTAGATAGAGGACAATCAGACGCTGAGTTTATTGTGCTTTCAGATGGATTTCATTTGGTTGGTGGATATTCGTACCATACTGGTTATTCTGCTTTAAAAGGTTACGAAGAGTTGCATCCACGCTTATGTGGGTATTTTCATTCAGAAGTTTGCTTCACTGATCTCACTGACACACTGAATGACACAATTGGAATTTTTTCTTTTTTATATGGCAGTGATTTAGAAATTTTAAGTATAACGAGTAGCGACAAAATCAGTGAAAAGAATATATCAATATATTTTCAAACAGAAAAACTGAAATGCCATCATGAATTCAAAGCTATTTTATTTCCATTTTCTGAACAATTTCTCAGCGAGGTTGGAGATGATTCACCTCCGAATTTAGATGTGGTTAGCGACTTTTTCTCTCTTGACAAAGGCGAAAGAGAGTACTACAAAAAATACTTAAAATATATGAAAATGAACAATCCAGAAGATACCTTTTTAGGTTTGTTCAGATTGTTAGAGCGTTGTTCGTACATCAAAGAAAATTATGTCGATTCTGTTGTGTTAGATGGATTTATTAAGAGAAGTTTACTTCTTTTAGAGGAAGAAGCGTTTAAATGCAATGCGAAATCAATTAAGAAGTTAATGGGTAGGATTTCGGGTGAACGAGGGCTAAACTCTCAAAAATTAAGCACAGAAGCATGTATTTCAAAAAAAATGAAACTAATTCCCAACTTGAATAACGAGAACTGGAAATACACACCGAGCAACTTAAATGAAATATGCAAACTACGAAATGATATTTCACATGCGAATGATTTCTCTACTGTCGGTATTCTGGAAAAATCAAAATTTGTGGAAGCAGTTTTAGTTTTTTTGCTTCTCCAACTTGTTGGGATATCCGCTGAGACAAGCTTTTCTACTGTAAAAAGACTTGATGGTTATTATTTATTGAAAAACTCAGTAGAGTAATGAACGGGCGAATACGCGAAAAATGCTTACTAAAAGTGGGGCTTTCTTCACCTATGAAACCCCATCATTGAATTCATCGCTTCGCAATTTGGAGATAGTGAGTCAACGTGACTCTATACTTTCGCGCAACGCCAAGCAAAGCCCCAGCCCTGTCATTCTGCTATGATGACGGCTGTCTTTTCACGCTTTGCGCGTGGCTTTCCCAATGATTTTCAACAGGTGTTTTTATGGTGTTGCACTGGTTTCGTGCCGATTTGCGTTTGGCGGACAATCCTGCTTTGACCCAAGCGCAGGCTTTGGCGGAGCAGTTGGCTGTGCCGTTGCTCACTGTGTATATCAGCACGCCCGCGCAGTGGCGGCGGCATGATGTGGGTGATGCGCGGGTCGATTTTGAGACGCGTTCGGTGCAGGCTTTGGCTCAGGATTTGTACGCACATGGCATCGCTTTTCACTGTCTGACTTGTCCTGACTATGCGGCTGTACCCCAGTTGTTGCTTGACTGGTGTCGAGCACGGGGCATCACGCAGGTGTTTGCCAATCGTCAATATGAATTCAATGAAACCGAACGGGACAGAAATGTCCATCGAATTTTGCGCAAAAGTTCGATTGAAATCACATGGTATCATGACCAGTGTTTGATGAAACCTGAGCGTGTGCGCACACAGAATGGTGATTGCTACACGGTGTTTACCCCGTATAAAAACAATGTTTTGCGTCAATGGCACACGCACATGCAGCACGCTTTGCCCAGTGTTGCGCCCATGCCAGCAGGCACACACAACACACTCAATCTGTGCGATGTACCTGCAATGGGGGATGCATTTTGGGGCGATTACACACCCACACCCCATACACATGTGGATTGGGTCGCGGGTGAATCTGCTGCGCAAGCACGCTTGGATGCATTTTGCGCTGAAACGCTGCATCGGTATGCGCAAGACCGCGACCATCCGAGCGTTCAAGGCACAAGTGGGCTCTCGCCCTATTTGGCAGTCGGCGCATTGAGCGCGCGCCAATGTTGGCACCGCGCGCAACTGGCTGTGCAGACGCAAGAGACATCGGAGTTGGCAGCAGAAAAGTGGCAAACCGAACTCATCTGGCGAGATTTTTATCGTTATGTGATGGTGGGTTTTCCGTATGTAGGGCAAAATCTACCGTTTAAACGAAATACTCAAGGTGTGGCGTGGTACAACGATAACACCGCTTTTGTCGCGTGGTGCGAGGGACGCACGGGTTATCCCTTGATTGATGCGGCGATGCGCTGTTTGAACGCCACGAATTTCATGCACAATCGTTTGCGCATGGTCTGCGCGATGTTTTTGGTCAAGGATTTGTTGATTGATTGGCGTTGGGGTGAGCGGTATTTCGCGCAAAAATTGATTGATTTTGATTTTGCCTCAAACAACGGCGGCTGGCAATGGAGCGCGTCCACGGGCAATGATTCCGTGCCATATTTTAGAATTTTTAACCCGACCAAACAAAGCGAGACCTATGACGCGCAGGGTGTGTTCATCAAGCAATGGCTACCCGAACTGCGCGACTGCCCTGTCAAAGAAATCCACGCACCCAAAAATCCGCAGCAATTCGGCTACCCCACACCAATTGTGGCGCACGCTCAAGCGCGACAACGGTTTTTAGATGCTTGGCAGGCATTGTGATTGGGCTAAAAAAGTAGTCAGAATGCGTCAATATTGCATGAACGAGGCTTCCAAAGAGGCCGCCTTGTGCTATTTGAATACATGTTTGTGATGGTCGCTTGTGTTAGCATGGTTTGATTGAGTGTTTAAATTTTATCTCAACTAACACTATAAGGAGTCTTTCGATGAATCGTTCTCTTTTAACTCTTGGTGTTGCCATGGTGATGGTTATGAGTTTGTCTGCATGTTCGACAATGAATCAACCACAAACGCCCACACAAAACAATCCCCCCGATATGCACACCTCGCAAAATGCTTTGGATTGGCAGGGCACTTATAAAGGCGTGATGCCTTGCGCCGATTGCGAAGGGATTGCCACACGATTGGAATTATCTGACGATGGTACTTACGCGCTGAGCACTCAGTATTTAGGCAAAGATAAAAAAGTATTCGTAGAAAACGGCTCGTTCACTTGGAATGCTCAAGGCAGTGCGATTAGATTGAACGGTATCAATCCAAGCACCACGCCCACCCAATACCAAGTCGGCGAAAACCAGTTGTTTCAATTGGACTTGGCAGGGCAACGCATCACAGGCGATTTGGCTCCTCTTTATGTTTTAACCAAGGTGATGGCTATGCCAGTCGAAGATAAAAAGTGGCAATTGGTTGAGTTACAAGGTCAAGCGGTCAAAGGTTCGGCAGAGACACATTATCTGATGTTGATGTCGGACAAAAACCAAGTGTCCGCCAAAGCAGGTTGCAATACGATGTTTGGCGGCTATGAAATCAAGCAACCGTTGCAGTTGCGTTTCAAACAATTGGCATCGACCATGATGGCGTGTGACAATATGGCGGACGAAGCGGCATTGGCCAAAGTACTCGGTATGGTGGACAACTATACGATTTCGGGCAATACCTTGTCTTTGAATAAAGCACGCATGGCTCCTCTGGCTCGATTTAAGCTGATTGAAGCCAAATAATTGCGCCATATTATTCACCACGCACACAAAGGCTCAGCATGTTTACACTTGAACAAATCGCCAAAACCCATGCTAAAGTCAAAACAGGCGCGGACTTCCCACGCTACGTGCAGGACTTGAAATTGGGCATGGCGCATTATGATTTTTACGTCAGCGATGGGCATTCGGAGTATGTTGCCAGCATAGGCGAGCGTCTGGATGCGCCTGCCAAGTATCCTGCTTTACAAGTTGCGCCTCACGGCGACGCGGCGGCCTTGCGCCACACGATTGCGATTCACCAACAGGGGCAAACCGACTTCATGACGTTTTGCCAACAAGCCGCCGATGCAGGCGTGCGCTACTGGCGCACCGATGTGGTGAATTTGCGTTGTGTGTATGTCGATGAAGCGGGTAGCGAAATTTTGGTTGAGCCCATCCCCGATGCGAGTGCTTACTGACCTTACTGACATTTGAACCAATACCCCTCCACGGCAAGCCATCACAATCATTTTGGATGGCTGGTGCCATTTCATTTTGGTGACCAATCGGGATGGTGCCACAGGTAACGAATATCCTTGTTGCGCCAGATGGTTTTGAGCAAATCAAAGAGTTCTTCAAATACCATCACAAACACATTGTGGCTGTACACAGGGCGAGATTTCACACCGTAGAGAATTTCGCCCGCATCGCGCTCATCGACAAACGTGCCCAACAACCGATCCCAAATGATGAACACCCCTGCGTAATTGCAATCAATTTGTTTCTCACCATAACCATGGTGCACGCGGTGGTGCGACGGTGTATTGAACACCGCTTCAAACCATTTGGGCAAACGCTCGACCGTGCGCGTGTGTATCCAAAATTGATAAAACAGATTCAACTCATAAATAAACGCCACCGTCGCAATGTCCAAACCCAAAAAGGCAAACGGTGCCCAAATGATAAAGCCAATGCTGAACAATGGAATCGGCGCGAGCAGCGACTGGCGCAATGCCACGCCAAAATTAAAATGCTTGGAACTGTGGTGAATTTTATGCGACACCCACGCAAAGCGCATTTTGTGCGCCACCACGTGAAACAGATAAAAACAAAAATCCTGCACAATGAAAATCAACACATAGGTGTACCAGTGGTATTCGATGTTCAGTTGCAAGCCATGCGCTTGCACCCACGCCGCCATCGCACCGACAAAAACGATGATGTACAGCGCATCCGCCGATTTGTACAACACCGAACTGACGATATTTGCCAAGGTTTCGGGTAGGTCGTAGCGTTCTTTACCTTGACGAATCAGCACCTTGTTTTCCACCCACATCGCAATGATGAAAAACGCCCCGAAACTAAATATAATCAGCAATGCGTGAACAATACTCTCCATGTGATGTCTCCTGTATGTTTTAGGATTTTAGGGCTGAATATCCCCCTTGTCGTTCAATAATTGTACAATGGTTTAATAAACTTTCTCGAGGTTTCAGCGGCGCATTTCGATGAGCCTTTATACTGATTCACAGGAATTATCACGCCATGACACCAACACCGCTGATTTTCGCCCACCGTGGCGCGATGGCCTACCGCCCACAAAATACCCTACCTGCGTTTGAACTGGCGTGGTCTATGGGTGCGCATGGTGTGGAATTGGATGTGCAATGCACGCGCGATGGCGAAGTCGTGGTCTTTCACGACGATACTTTAGATAAATTGACCAATGGCACGGGACGTGTACAAGACTACGATGCGGCGGAATTGATGAGATTGGACGCAGGTGCGCATTTTTCCACCGCATACGCGCGCACGCGCATCCCGACTTTGGCGCAGGTGTTGCGTGCGCGTCCGCTCGGACGCTGGGTCAATATCGAACTCAAAACCGAGCTGCTCGAAGCCACGCCCGAACAGTTGAATCAACGCCATGCAAACGGTCATCCCGTCTTGATGCGCGCGCCTGAATCGACCATTGAAATTGAAGCCAAGCGCATGGCTCGGCGCACCGCCGAAGTGATTGATCACTTGCGTGCAGAGATTACCGATTTGGCAGAACACCTGATTGTCTCCAGTTTTCACCCTGTGGCGATTGAAACGTTTGCGCATTTGTGCCCCGACATCGCCGTGGCGTATCTGCGCAGCACTGCGTTGTACCACGACACCGAGCCTTTGATGAACTCAATGAGCGCGGTGCAACTGTCTGCCCTACACTTGGATGCACACGACACCACATCAGAGGCGATTGCCCAAGCGCATCAAAAAGGGTTGCAAGTACGCGTGTGGACGGTGAATGATGTGGTGCAGGCACGCACACTCATGGCTTGGGGTGTGGATGGTTTATTCACCAACGTGCCCGATGTGATGCTCAAACAATTGAACCGATGAATCCAAGCACCGCACCCACCCAACGCAAAATCATCCATTTTGATGCCGACTGCTTTTACGCCGCCGTGGAGATGCGCGACAACCCTGCCCTGTGCGGCATACCTTTGGCGGTCGGTGGGTCAGCGGATCGGCGCGGCGTGATTGCGACGTGCAACTACGAAGCGCGCGCTTTCGGTGTGCGCTCGGCCATGCCGACGCGACGAGCATTGCAACTGTGTCCACAGTTGGTGATTGTATTGCCTGACTTTGTACGTTATAAACAGGCTTCGCAAGCCATCTTTGACATCTATCGTGAATACTCGGATTTAATCGAACCGCTGTCATTGGACGAAGCCTACGTCGATGTGAGTGCTTGCTCCGCTCATCAGGGCAGTGCCACCTTGATGGCACAAGAAATTCGCGCTCGGGTTAAAAATGAAACCGGTTTGGTGGTCTCCGCAGGCGTTGCACCGAACAAGTTTCTCGCAAAAATTGCCAGCGATTGGCACAAACCCGATGGGCTTTACGTGATTCGCCCGCAAGATGTGGATGCCTTTGTCGCGCAACTACCCGTCGAAAAATTATTTGGCGTGGGTCCACGCACGGCGGAAAAAATGCATCGACTGCGTCTATTCACCTGCGCAGATGTGCGCGCACGCGAACTGCCTTTTTTGCGTGAGCAGTTTGGTAAACTTGGAACGGCTTTGTATCAATCGGCACGCGGCATAGACAACCGAGAAGTGAAAAGCAACCGCGTGCGCAAATCCATCAGCGTTGAAACCACATACGCGCAGGATTTACATGGGTTTAGCGACTGCGTGGGCAAACTGCCCGCTTTGCACACCGATTTAATTGGTCGAATTGAGCGCAACCGCGCCTTGCCTCTGGTACACAAAACCTTTGTCAAACTGCGCATGGCAGACTTTAAAGTGCGCACGGTGGAGGTCAATGAACGCGATGTTTCGATAACGCATTTCAAACAATTGTTAGAAAACGCCTGTCGAAAACATACGGGGAGTATCCGTCTCATCGGCTTGGGGGTGCGTTTGCGTGCCCCTGATGAGGTGGGGCAATTGGATTTGTTGTAACGATTACGCCACTGCGGCGACCGCACCCACCATGGCATCGCCATGTACTTGGGCGAAACTTGGCGCAGTGCGCACATCGTCAAAGGTGACGATTTCGTAGTTGTCCGCATCCGCCAATACCGCGCGAATCAGCAGATTATTCAAGGCATGACCCGATTTATACGCGCTGTAGGACGCTAAAATCGGATGGCCAATCACGTATAAATCGCCAATCGCATCGAGGATTTTGTGTTTGACAAACTCATCGCCATAGCGCAATCCTTCGGGGTTGAGGATTTTGTATTCATCCAGCACGATTGCATTCGCCAAATTACCACCCTGTGCCAAGCCCAAGCCACGCAAGGCTTCCACGTCCTGAATAAAACCAAAAGTACGTGCACGCGATATTTGACGCACAAAGGCATCGCCCGTAAAATCCACCTCGCAGTGCGTACCCGTTTCATCAATCGCAGGATGGTCAAACTCAATATCAAAGCGGGTTTTAAAGCCAAAGTACGGGTCAAGACGCGCGATTTTATCACCTTCAGTCACTTGCACCGATTGCTTGAGGCGGATGAAACGGCGCAATGCGTCTTGCTCAACCAACCCAGCCGTGGTAATCAAATACACGAAACTGGTGGCACTGCCATCCATGATGGGAATTTCGGGCGCATTGACTTCAACGATGACATTGTCCACGCCCAAGCCCGCTAAGGCCGACATCAAGTGTTCAATCGTCAAAACGCGTGCGGCCAAATTGCTTGGATTGGCCAAGGTGGTTGCCATGCGGGTATCAATCACGTGCTCCGCCGCAGTGGTGATGTCCAAATTCGCATCAACATCCATGCGGCGAAAGACCACACCCGTATTGACGGGCGCGGGGCGCAGAATGAGTTTGACCTTGCGCCCAGAATGCAAACCTATGCCTGTGGTTTGAACTTCTTGTGCAAGGGTTTTCTGTCGGACTGGGGTGGGGTTGTTTGGTTTCATGGTTCAGTTCGTGTTGGGGTTGCGCTGTTGATGCATCATGATACCGCAAAAAAACAAACCCCACCACGCTTGCGCGTGCTGGGGGAAAACCGACATGTACCACATCTTTTCGCAGTTGTTATGAGTAAAACTTGGTAAACCTGGTAAACCTTTGGGGCACACGTACCCGTGTTGCCAAGTGCATTGAGTGCGCATGAAGCACGTGGTTTGCTCTTGCGAAGGGGACGCAAGGCAAACCACGCCTAACAGCACACTTGAAGCAAAAATTTAGTCTGCTTGACGACGCAAAAATGCCGGCACATCCAAATCTTCAATGAAGTTTTCACCATTGACCGTGCGTTGGGCTGTGTGCAATTGTGCACGACGCTCGTACGCAGGCACGTCCAACTCATTGTAATCACCAAAGGTCGGCACAGACACAGGACGGCGCGGCGCGGTTTCTACAGATGACGCAGGCGCGCCTGTTTGTACCCAGCCCGCAGGTGCAGCCGTCTCACTGCCGATTGGCATTGGTTCAACATAAAGGTGCGCAGACTCGGCCGATGCTGACACGCGGGTAGCGACGTTGTCGGTTTCAACCCGACGCGCGCCACCCAAACCCGTTGCCACCACAGTCACACGCATTTTGTCGCCCAAACTTTCGTCATACGCCAAGCCCATGATGATGGTGGCATCTTCAGACGCACGCTCACGAATCAAGTTGGTCGCTTCGCGGGTTTCGCGCCCTTTGAGGGTGTCACGCGAAGCGGAGATGTTAATCAAAATACCGCGCGCACCCGCCAAGTTCACGCCATCCAACAATGGGCTGGCAATCGCTTCCTCTGCCGCAATGCGCGCACGCTCTGGCCCTGAAGCCGTACCCGAGCCCATCATCGCACGGCCTTGCTCGCCCATCACGGTTTTCACGTCATTAAAGTCGACGTTGATATTGCCTTGCACGTTGATGATTTCTGAAATCCCCGCCACGGCGTTGTTGAGCACCGCGTCGGCCGCTTCGTGCATTTCGTGTTGCAAGGCGTCTTCACCCAAGGTTTCTTCGAGTTTTTCGTTCAAAACCACGATGAGTGAATCGACGTGTTGCTCCAATTGGCGCAGACCTTCTTCGGCCACCATCATGCGGCGTTTGCCTTCTTGCTCAAATGGTTTTGAGACCACGGCCACTGTCAAAATCCCCAATTGCTTGGAAATCTCAGCAATCACAGGCGCCGCGCCCGTGCCCGTACCACCACCCATCCCTGCAGTGATGAAGACCATATTCGCACCACGCAACATATCCGCAATGCGTTCACGGTTTTCTTCTGCCGCGGCACGACCGACTTCGGGTTTCGCCCCCGCACCCAAACCACTCTCTCCCAATTGCAAGGTGTGTTGCGCGGTTGATTGGCTCAAAGCCTGCGCATCGGTGTTGGCACTGATAAATTCAACGCCCTGCACCTGATTGCGAATCATGTGCTCAATCGCGTTGCCACCTGCACCGCCCACGCCGACGACCTTAATGATCGTGCCTTTTGGTGCTTCATTTAACATTTCAAAACTCATAATATTTCCCCTTTTTTAAAAATGTCCAAGCGGACACACTTCTTACTACAAACCACAACAACTTAAACCATTAAAATGTTTTGACAAACCAGTCGCGCATCGCTTTAAACACCGACTTGCCACTACCAACATTACCTGAACCCTCAGTTTTTTTCTTACGACCAAAGCCACCGCCCACGACATGACCATCCATATGACTGGTAGCGACTTCGCCTTTTTTCTCACGCGCCGCCATGAGCAAACCCATCACGGTTGAATAACGTGGATTGCACACCAAGTCCGCTAAATTACCTTCATACATCGGCTGGGCAATGCGCACGGGCTTCATGAATACTTCCTCTGCCAACTCCGTCATACCAGGCAGCAAACTTGTGCCACCTGTGAGCACCACGCCCGATGCAATCAGATGATCAAAGCCTGCCTCTTGCAAATTGCGCTGAACCAAGACAAACAATTCTTCCAAGCGCGGCTCAATCACCGCTGCGAGTGATTGGCGTTTCACGCGGCGCGCCGCACGGTCACCCACACCCGGAATCTCAATTACCGATTCAGACGGCACCATGCCTTGTTTGGCCACGCCGTAACGCAACTTTAACTCTTCAGCTTCTATGGTCGGTGTGCGCAACGCCATCGCAATGTCGTTGGTCACTTGATCACCTGCAATGGGAATCACTGCAGTGTGGCGAATTGCGCCTTCGGTAAACACCGCAATGTCGGTTGTGCCACCACCGATGTCCACCAAAGCCACACCGATTTCTTGCTCGTCTTGCGTCAGGGTGGTTGCTGCTGAAGCCAGAGGTTGCAAACGCAAATCTGAGACTTCTAAACCACAGCGACGAATACATTTGACAATATTTTGTGCCGCAGAGACTGAGCCCGTGATGATGTGCACTTTGACTTCCAAGCGCATCCCTGTCATGCCTATCGGTGTGCGAATGCCATCTTGGTCATTGACTTTGTATTCTTGCGGCAAGACGTGCAAAATTTGCTGGTCAGCGGGAATGCTCACTGCACGTGCGGTATCGAGCACACGGTCAATGTCGTTTTGTGTGATTTCAACATCCTTAACCGCCACCATGCCGCTGGAATTGAAACTGTGGATGTGACTGCCCGCAATCCCTGTGCACACGCTGCGCACATTAAAACCTGCGCGCAACTCGGCTTCTTTAATCGCGTATTGGATGGTTTGAATGGTTTCTTCAATGTTGACCACCATACCACGGCGCATCCCGCGTGATGGGTGGTGTCCAATACCGATGACGTTAAAAGCGTTGTTTGGCAACACCTCAGCAATCATAGCAACGACTTTGGACGTACCAATATCCAAAGCAACAATTAAGTCCTTGGTCGTATCATTCATGTTTTTCACCTGTATTCATCATAGTTTCTGTATTGGTTACCACACGATGCAATTTATCCGAACGCATCGCAAATCCGTTGGGATAGCGCAAATCAATATACGCGCCCGTGTCCCCAATATTCTCTTGTACAAAGTTCATCGACTGTTGCAAGCGACGCACCCGCTCCTCTAAAGCACTCGGCGTATCGGCCCGCCCCAACTCAACCACAGCTCCATTGGTAAAACCGACTTGCCAACTGTAACGCTCCGACAAAACCACTTTTTTCACTGTCCAACCCAAAGGCGCAAACCATTGCTGTATCACAGGAATTTGCTCGGCCACCAATTTTGAAGCTGCATCAGGCCCTTCTGCTTCGAGGAGTTGCGCACGCTGCACATCACTCAAACGCGTTGTGAACAACTGCCCTTCAGGGCTGAGGTAACGCTCTTTCCAAATCGCCACAGGTTTGTGCTCAGTGATGTGAATTTCAATCGCATGTGGCCAAACCTTGCGCACAGAAGTGCTTTTAACCCAACTCAAACTTTGCAAACTGTTTTGTACCTGATACAAATTCATCGAAAAAAACCCACCCGACAAACCCTGTCCTAAATTTTGTTCAATCAAATCATGGGTCGGCTTGGCTTCCAATTGCGCCACATCGCCGACAAAGCGAAATTGATTGATGGCAAAAAATGGACGCTGTAAAAACCAGCCCGCACAGGCAATCAACAACAACACCGCCGCCACCCACACCATCATGCGTGTGACTGCCTGCATTAAACCGATGTCGTCCCAAAAGCCTTGCATCATCATTCCTTATTGATTTCGCGCAGGCGTGTGCAATACATGCAAACGCGCATCTGCCAAAATCGCCATCACCAACTGTTCATAACTCATGCCCACTGCACGTGCCGCCATCGGCACCAATGAATGGTCGGTCATCCCGGGAGAGGTATTCATCTCCAACAAAAATGGCTCATTGTCCGACGCACGCACCAAAACTTCAGCACGTCCCCAACCCGCACAGCCCAACACTCGGTAGGCATCCACCACCATATTTTGAATGCGTATGGTCAATTCATCTGATAATTTCGCAGGGCATTCATACACCGTGTCATTGCTCAAATATTTGTGTTCAAAATCATAATTGCCATCGGGCGCAATGATTTCGACCAGTGGCAAGGCGTACGCATCTTTGCTCGATCCCAACACCGCACAGGTGGTCTCGCGCCCCTCAATGCACTGTTCAATCAAGGCGTGGGTGTCGTACTGCCATGCCAACTCACACGCTGCTTGTAAATCTTCTGCGCGAGTGACTTTACCTGCTCCAACCGATGAGCCTTCCAATGGTGGTTTGACAAACAATGGCATTCCAAGTTGCGCCACTATTTTCGCCACATCCACCGTTTCACCACGCGCCAGCACCACATAATTGGGCGTTTGCAAACCTGCTTGCAACCAAATTTGCTTGGTGCGCACTTTGTCCATCGCCAAAGAACTGGCCATCACGCCACTGCCTGTATAGGGAATGTGCATCAATTCGAGCGCGCCTTGCACCGTGCCGTCTTCGCCAAAACGCCCATGCAGCGCGATATAAGCACGCTCAAACCCTTGGGTTTTTAATTCAAAAATATCGCGCTCACCTGTATCAAATAGATGCGCATCCACGCCCTGTTTGACCAAAGCCGCATGCACCATCGCACCTGATTTGAGCGAGACCTCACGTTCGGCGGAAATCCCGCCGTAGAGCACCGCCACTTTGCCGAAATTATGTGTATCTGTCGCCATGTTGTTCTCTTCTTTACGTCTGTCCCATCAATTCAACGGTTTTACCTGCCACCGCGCCGATTGAGCCTGCACCCATGCAAATCACCACATCACCATCGCGCACAAAATCCGCAATCGCTTGTGGCAAGCCGCTGACTTCTTCTACAAACACGGGCTCTACTTTGCCCGCGACGCGCAAGGCGCGCGCCAGAGAACGTCCATCGGCCGCCACAATCGGTGACTCCGAAGCCGCATACACCTCGGTTAAAATCACGCCGTCTGCACCCGAGAGCACTTTGACGAAATCCTCAAAGCAGTCACGCGTGCGTGTGTAGCGGTGCGGTTGAAACGCCAATACGATGCGTTGGTTCGGAAATGCGCCACGCGCTGCCGCCAGTGTCGCCGCCATTTCCACGGGGTGATGACCGTAGTCATCAATCAAGGTGAATTGACCAGCGCCATTGGCTTCGCTTACTTTCACTTGTCCGTAACGTTGGAAACGCCGTCCCACGCCATTGAACTGAGCCAGTGCTTTGCAAATTGCCGCATCATCGACATCGACTTCCGTGCCGACCGCAATCGCCGCGAGCGCGTTGCGCACATTGTGTAACCCCGGTAAATTCAGGGTCACATCTAAATCAGGCAAATCTTCGCCAAAACCTGTGCGCGCGACTTTAAACTTCATTTGTCCATTGGCATCCTGCACGTCGTAGGCGCGCACATGGGCATCCTCACTCAAACCATAAGTAATCACGGTTTTGGACAACTTCGGCACAATTTCGCGCACATTCGCATCGTCAATGCAGACAATCGCCGCGCCATAAAATGGCAACGAACGGGTGAATGCGACAAACGCCTCTTTTAACTTGTTAAAGTCATGGTCATAGGTGTCCATGTGGTCTTGGTCAATATTGGTGATGACCGCAATCGTAACCGACAGGTGCAAGAACGACGCATCCGACTCATCGGCTTCAGCCACGATGTAATCGCCTTTGCCCAAACGCGCATTCACACCCGCGCTGTTGAGCTTGCCACCAATCACAAAAGTTGGATCGAGCCCGCCCTCGCCCATCACGCTCGCCACCAAAGATGTCGTGGTGGTTTTGCCATGCGTGCCCGCAATGCCAATGCCGCGTTTAAAGCGCATCAATTCCGCCAACATCACCGCGCGTGGCACAATCGGAATTTTGCGCGCACGCGCTGCCAACAACTCAGGGTTGTTTTCATCAATTGCGGTCGAGACCACCAGCACATCGGCGTTTTGTACATTTTCCTCTGCGTGTCCAATTGCCACGCTCGCGCCCAAACTGCGTAGGCGTTTGACATTCGCGCTCTCACTGGCATCTGAGCCTGTGACCTTGTAATCCAAGTTGAGCAACACCTCGGCAATGCCGCTCATACCCGCGCCGCCAATACCGACAAAATGAATGTTTTCTATTTTATGCTTCATAACTTGCTTTCCATCGTATTCACACCCGCAACGTCCAAACACACTTTGGCGACATCCGCCGTAGCATTCGGTTTGGCAACGCTGCGCGCCTGTACGGCTTGCGCCAGTAAATCCGCGCGCGTCAATCCACGCAGATAGTCGGCCAGTTTTTCTGCGCTCAATTTGTTTTGCGCCATCAACACACCCGCGCCCGCTTTGACCAATAACTGCGCGTTGGCGGTTTGATGGTCATCCACCGCGTGTGGAAATGGCACGAGCACACTGGCAACCCCTGCACTGGCGAGTTCCGCCACAGTCATCGCGCCCGCGCGACAAATCACCAGATCGACTTCGCTGTATAAGTGCGCCATGTCATCAATAAATGCACGACAATCGCCCTGTACACCCACTTGCGCATAGTTGGCGCGCAATTGCTCAGTTTGTTTTTCGCCCGATTGATGAACCACCTCAGGACGCACATCTTCGTCAATCAATGCCAAAGCCTTTGGTACAACACTGTTCAACGCCTGCGCACCCAAACTGCCGCCAATCACCGCCAATTTGAGCTTGCCACTGCGCCCTGCAAAGCGCGCTTGCGGCTCAGTGATGTCGGCAATCACCTGTTTGACAGGATTGCCGACCCATTCACCCTTTTCAAACACATTCGGAAACCCCGTCAATACCCGTTTGGCGATTTTTGCCAACAACTGATTCGACAGACCTGCAATCGAGTTTTGCTCATGCAAGACAATCGGAATACCCGTCAATTTCGCAGTCAAACCACCGGGTACTGTGATGTATCCGCCCATGCCGAGCACTACATCGGGGCGCACACGTTGATACACTTTGCGCGTTTGCGCGATGGCTTTGAGCAGTCGAAACGGCGCGAGTAATTTGGTTTGCACGCCCTTACCTCGCACGCCGCCGAATGCCACCGCATGAAATTCATAACCATGTTGCGGTACCAAGCGCGACTCCATCGAGGGATTCTCCACCCCGCCAGCACCGCCGAGCCACGCGACCCGATGACCCGCATCGGTCAACACCTGCGCCACCGCCAAACCCGGCATGATGTGCCCGCCCGTGCCGCCTGCCATAATCAGTATGGTTTTAGAAGTACTCATACCACCCGTCCCTGTTGCGCATTTTTGCGCTGATAATCGCCACGTTTGATACAGCGGTTTTCATAGTCCACACGCAGTACAAATGCCATCGCCAAACAATTGAACATCAAGGCGCTACCACCGTAACTGATAAATGGCAAGGTCAAACCTTTGGTCGGCAGCATACCCATATTGACACCGATGTTGATAAAACTTTGTACGCCGAACCAAATCGCAATCCCCTGCACTGCCAGTGCCTGAAAATTGCGCTCAAACGCCATCGCCTCGCGCGCCACCATAAACATTTTGTAAACCAACAGCGTGAAGGCAATAATCACCGCCCACACCCCTAGCAAGCCAAATTCCTCGCCAATCACCGCCATGATGAAATCGGTGTGTGCTTCGGGCAAATAAAACATTTTTTGTACCGATGCCCCCAAACCCTGTCCCCACAATTCGCCGCGCCCAAAAGCAATCAATGACTGAGTGAGTTGATACGCACCGCCCAAAGCATTTTCTTCATCCCAAGGATTGAGGTAAGCGAAAATTCGTTTGGCACGCCACGGTGTAAAAATCACCAAAGCCGCAAACGCCGCCACCATCGTGGCAAATAACGCAGCAAACACTTTGTAATTGACTCCACCGAGGAAAATCACACCCAAGGTAATCATCGCCACCACCATCAGCGCGCCCATATCGGGCTCCAACAATAACAGCAATGAGGTCATGCCGAGCACCACCACCATCGGCAAAATCCCTTTGGTGATGTCACGAATGTCGGCGTTTTTGCGCACACAAAAATCCGCCGCATAGAAACACGCCGCCAGTTTCATCAACTCCGAGGGTTGAAAATTCATAATTCCCAAAGGCAGCCAACGGCGCGCGCCATTGACGCGCAGACCCACATGCGGAATCAGCACGATCACCAACAAAATAATCGCCACAATCAAAGCCACGGGTGCCAATTTTTGCCATGTTTCTGTCGAGGTTTTTAAACCCAAAAACGCAACAAAAAATCCAATACCAATGCTCAGACCATGTTTGATAAAAAACGAATAGCGTGAATAATTGTGGTATTTGGGCGAATCGGGTAGGGCAATGCTCGCCGAATACACCATAATCAAACCAAAAAACATCAACAAAACAGGCACCCACAACAACACCGAATCCACATCCTGCCATGCTGAATTGCGCGCGGGCGAGCGCGACCAATCAGAACCATTCATCTGATTTTGCTCACCCATGCCCAACCAACTTAAAATTCGCATGACCTCACACCTGTCCCATATCGTTTGCCCACTCGTGCACCACATCGACAAACACCTGCGCACGATGCGCATAATTTTTAAACATATCCAAACTCGCACACGCGGGCGAGAGTAAGACCGCTTGACCTGCTTGCGCGGCTTGCGCGGCGGCTAAAGTTGCCGCTTCTAAATTCTCAAACACCTGCATCGGCACGCCGCAGTCTTGCCACGCTGTTTCAATCAATGCCGCATCTTTACCAATCAAACACACCTGCACCACATGGGCTTTAATCGCATCAGCCATCGGCGTAAAATCTTGCCCTTTACCATCGCCGCCCGCAATCAAGACGATTTTTTGACCCAAACCTTCAATCGCCGCCAAACTCGCACCCACATTCGTGCCTTTGGAGTCATCGTAAAAATCAACCCCATTGATGTTGGCTATCCACTGCACGCGGTGTGGTTCGCCTGCATAATCGCGCAAACCGTGCAGCAATTTCGCCAGTGGCAAGTCAATCGCCCGACACAATGCCAGTGCCGCCAACGCATTCATCGCATTGTGTCGCCCACGAATCTGCAGGGCATCGGCAGGCATCAAGCGTTGTAAAGTGACTGCAACGGGTGCGGCTGCTTGACCGCGTTTTTTCTTATCTACCATCACATCATCAGTCACAGCAACGCTCAACCAATCCATGCCACCCTCGCGCCACAAACCATAGTCACCTGCGACAGTCGGTGCGTGAATGCCAAAATTCATTTGTGTCGATTGCGCTTTCGCCATCGCCATGACGGCGGCATCGTCACGATTGAGTACTTGCACAGTGTCCGCGCCAAAAACATGGGCTTTTGACTGCGCGTATTCCGCCATATCGCTGTGCCAATCGAGGTGGTCTTGCGAGATATTCAACACCGTTGCCGCGTTGGGATTAAAACCTTGGGCAAATTGCAGTTGAAAACTCGACAATTCCAACACCCAAACCTCAGGCAAGGCATCATTGTCCAACGCGTCACACAGCGAATCGAGCATCGACGGGCTGATATTGCCAGCGGCCAAGGCAGACACGCCAACAGATTGACACAAATGGCGCGTCAACGAAGTTACCGTGGTTTTACCATTGGTACCTGTGACTGCCAAAATTTTAGGTTGGTAATCGTGTGATGCCTTTAAATCATCCAAAGCGCGCGTGAACACAGCCAACTCGCCCAACACAGGAATGCCACGCTCATGCGCCACAGCCAAAATCGTTTTCAGTGGTTCGACGTGTGGGCTCAACCCCGGGCTGAGCACCACTTCAGCCACATTGTCCAAATACGTGGCATCGAACCCACCGCAATGCACGGTCACATTTGGGTGTTTTTCTTGGAGTATGGGCAGTTGCGCGGGGGCTTGGCGTGAATCATAGACGGCAACAGGCGTGGCAGTGCGCACCGCATGGCGCACCAACGCCATACCCGACTCACCCAAACCAATCACCAATCTATTTTGTACCATTGTCGTTACCTAAATTTATCGAATCTTCAAACTGGCCAAACCGATTAACACCAACATGATGGTGATAATCCAAAAACGCACCACGACCTGTGTCTCGCGCCAACCTTTTTGCTCATAGTGGTGATGCAAGGGTGCCATCAGCAAAATCCTTCTGCCCTGCCCGTAGCGTTTTTTGGTGTATTTAAAGTATAAAACCTGCGCTGCCACCGATAAGGTTTCGACCACGAACACCCCCCCCATGATGAACAGCACCAATTCTTGACGCACAATCACCGCCACCGTACCGAGCGCACCACCCAAAGCCAACGCGCCCACATCACCCATGAATACTTGTGCGGGATAGGCGTTGAACCACAAAAATGCCAAACCTGCACCCGCCATTGCGGCGCAAAACACCAAGACTTCACCTGCACCTTTAATATTTGGTAACAGCAAATAGTTGGCATATTTGAAGTTGCCCTCAACATAAGCAAAAATCCCCAATGCCACACCGACCATTACGGTTGGCATAATCGCCAAACCGTCCAAACCGTCGGTCAGATTGACCGCATTACTCGTACCCACAATCACAAAATACGCCAACACCATGAAGCCGAACACGCCGAGCGGCATGCTGATGGTTTTAAAAAACGGCACAATCAAATCGGCTTTATTCGGCAGCGGCATGGTCATGCCAGAGCCCAACCATTTCCAAAACAAAGCCAAAGTGTGTCCTTCTGCTCCTGCCGAAACCGAAAACGCCAAACCAATTGCCGCCACCACACCAATGATGGTTTGCCACATGTATTTTTCGCGCGAAGGCATACCATTGGGATCACGATTGACAATTTTTCGATAATCATCGGCCCAACCCACCCAGCCAAAACCCATGGTGACCAACATCAATATCCAAATAAAACGATTGGATAAATCCGCCCACAACAACACCGAAATCCCGATACCAATCAAAATCAAAGCACCACCCATGGTTGGCGTGCCTTGTTTGACCAAATGGGTCTGCGGTCCATCGGTGCGCACTGCTTGACCAAACTTCATTTCAGCCAAACGGCGAATAACGCGTGGCCCCGCCACCAAGCCGATGATGAGTGCAGTCGCCATGGCCAATAAAGCCCGTAATGTCAGGTAATTGAACACCGCGAAAAACCGGGTCTCAGGCGAGAGTTGGGAGAGCCATTTGGCCAGTTCAAGTAACATGGTTTGTGTCCTTTATTGTCATGTCCTGCATATTCTGCGCTGTCTCCAACAGCAATTCATTCACCACGCGCTCCATACCCATGAAGCGTGAGCCTTTAACCAATACCGTGCTGGCTCCATTTTGCATGTGTGCACGTACCACACTGGCAATTCCCGCCACATCATCAAAGTGCTGCGCACCCGCACCAAAGGCCTGCGCCGCTTGACGCATCATCTCACCCGTTGCCAACAACACATGCACTCCACGAGCGGCAGCATGTGCGCCAATTTCCGCATGGAATGCACCACCGTCTTCGCCCACTTCACCCATGTCGCCAAGCACTAAGATTTTGCGCCCCGCTGAGTTGGCCAACACTTCAATCGCCGCCAAAACCGAATCGGGATTGGCGTTATAGGTGTCGTCAATTAAAATACAGTCGTTACTGAGTTTGTGGGTTTGCAAACGTCCTTTGGCGGGCACAAAATTCGACAAACCACGCGCGACCACTTCCAACGGCAAACCCATCGCGGTCACTGCAGCACACGCGGCGAGTGCGTTGTGAACATTGTGTACACCGGGGATATTGATTTGCGTGGTGCATTGCCCCATCGGTGTGACCAATTGCACGGTTGATGCATACAAGCCCAATTCATAGCGCGCGCTGTACATCGCGCTGACCGATTCGTTTAAACTAAAGTCATGAATGGCTACGCCACGTGCTTGAGCACGTTCTCGCCAAATGGACGCATACCCATCGTCCGCTGGAAACACCACCATGCCGCCCTCAGCGATGCTGTCAATCACATCAGCATGCTCAATGGCAACTGCTTCGACGGTTTGCATGAACTCTTGATGCTCACGTTGGGCGTTGTTGATAATCGCAATGGTGGGCTGGGCGATCGGTGCCAACTGCGCAGTTTCCCCAGGGTGGTTCATACCCAACTCAATCACCGCACTGTGGTGGCTTGAGTTTAAATTAAGTAAAGTTAAGGGCAAACCGATGTCATTATTTAAGTTACCGCGCGTTGCCAAATAACCGTCGTCATAAGCCGCCTGCATGATGGCAGCCAACATTTCTTTAACTGTGGTTTTACCATTGCTGCCTGTTACCACCAGCACAGGCATATCAAATTGTGCGCGCCAGTTTTGCGCCAATTGTTGTAATGCCACGCGCGTGTCTTTAACCAAAATATACGGTAAGGCAAATCCCTCAGGCACACGCTCAGCCACTACTGCGGCAACTTGCCCAACTTTCAACTGTGCTAAAAAATCATGCGCATCAAATCGCTCACCTTTGAGTGCGATAAATAAATCATTGGGTGTGAGGGTGCGCGTATCGGTACTCACGTGCGCGAACGTTGCATCGCCCTGAACGTGCACGGCATCCATCCATATTCCCGCTTGTGTCAAGTCGCTCATCACCTGAGATTGATTGGTATTCACTGAGTTTTCACCTTGATGTTTCGGCGATTGCCACTGGCTTAAAGCCTGCGCCACGGTTTCTAAATCTGAATACGGATGCTTCACACCCATCACATCTTGATAGGCTTCGTGTCCTTTACCCGCGACCAGCACCACATCGCGCGCGCTTGCATCGCTCAACACTTGAGCAATCGCAGTCGGGCGCGACACTTCGGTGTGAATATTGGGCGCACCTAAATCCATACCCGCCAAAATATTTTGAATAATGACTTCGGGGTTTTCGGTGCGCGGGTTATCCGAGGTCACCATAACGGCATCGGCAATTTTTTGCGCAATCGCGCCCATTTGTGGCCGTTTGCCCGCATCACGATCACCGCCACAGCCAAACACACAGATTAATCGTCCACCGCGCTGCTGTGCAATTGGGCGCAGTGCCAACAGGGTTTTTTCCAAAGCATCGGGCGTGTGCGCAAAATCAACCACCACCAAAGGTTGTGCATCCCCACCGAAACGCTGCATGCGCCCTGGAGCAGCGGTGATGTGCGCACAGTCGGCCACACATTGCCCTACATCCAAACCCAAAGCCATGCAAACGCCAAGCACGCCGAGCAGATTCATCACATTAAACTCACCCACCAATTGCGATGCCACAGGATACTGAGCCCCATCAACATCTAAGGTGAATGTCGTCAACGCGCCCGCTTGATCAATTTGGCTGGCTCTTAGATACTGCGTCACGCCTGCGGGCTGCGGACTCAAACCATAGCCAATCACCGTGATGCCGTTGTCTTGAGCAATCTGTGCATAGCGCAAGCCAACCGCATCATCGATGTTGATGACCGCAGTTTTTAAAGTATTCCAAGCAAACAGCATGGCTTTAGCAGACTCATAACGGTCCATATCGCCGTGGTAATCCAAATGATCACGCGATAGATTGGTGAACAATGCCACTTCATACGCCACACCATTGACGCGCCCCTGCGTGAGCGCGTGCGATGAGACCTCCATCACCATCGCTTGCGCACCTTGACTGCGCATGTCGTTCAGATAACAATGCACTTCAACCGCCTGCGGTGTGGTAAACCCTGTTTCTACCATGGCATTGGCAAAACCCACACCGAGCGTGCCCATAATCCCGCAGCGCATATCGTGTTGGCTCAGGATTTGCGCCAACCACTGCGCACTCGAGGTTTTGCCATTGGTGCCCGTCACCGCCACCATGCGCATGTGCTCAGACGGCTGACCGTAATAGGCACTGGCAATATGCCCCGCCAATTGATTTAAATCCTCGACCCCACCCGTAGGCACCGAAAATTTTGCCGCAACCTGACCATCCAACTGCCAGAGCAAAGCACGCGCGCCATGTTTCACCGCGACATCGGCATAACTGCGCCCATCGTGTTTGGCATCGTTGTGCGCCAAGGGGTCAAACGGATAGGCGACAAAGACATCGCCTTTTTGCACCTTGCGGCTGTCGCTGACCATGTGGCTGCGTTGACTCGCGTATGTACCAAATTTGCCAATCACCTGCGCAACCACAGCTGTCTGCTCAGCGTTCAACTGATTGCTGCGTGTGGTATCAAGCGTGTGAAGTTGTCCCGCATTCATCACATGGACTCCTCTGTCGCGGTGTGGTTAATCGAGGTTTTATACGGTGCATCGGGCGTCACCGACAGCGTGCGCAAGGTTTCAGACACAATCTGACTAAATATAGGCGCAGCAACCACACCACCAAAATGCCCATTGGCAGTCGGATCATCCACCATAACCGTCACCACAATGCGCGGCTGATTGACAGGTGCGAGTCCCGCAAAGGTCGCCACGTATTTGTTTTTATTGTAGCCATTGCCTTCCACTTTATACGCAGTCCCTGTTTTGCCCGCCACTGTATAGCCGACCACCTGTGCTTTGGGCGCAGTGCCACCGGGTTCGGTTGCCATATGCATCATGGTGCGCATTTCTTGCGCGGTTTGCGCTGAAAACACACGCGTGCCGCCCACAGCATCAGGTGTTTCTTTTTTAATCAAAGTCAAATCAATCAACTCACCATCACGCGCAAACACCGTATAGGCATGCGTAAGTTGCAACAAAGACATGGCAATCCCATGTCCGTATGACATTGTGGCTTGCTCGATTTTTTGCCAATTTTTATACGGGCGCAACAAACCTGGCGACACACCGGGGAAGCCCACTTTGTATTGCCGACCAAAACCCACGTTATCAAACATCGTCCACATCTCTTGCGGCGTGAGCATAAAAGAAATTTTGCTGGTGCCAATATTGGATGATTTCTGAATCACCTGCTGTACCGTCAAACGCCCATTGGGGTGTGAGTCGCTAATCAGCGCGTCGCCAATTTGGAATTGTCCATTGCCCGTTTCAATCATGCTTTGTGGTGTGATTTTTCCTTTTTCCAAAGCCAGTGCGACCGTAAACGGCTTGAGCGCTGAACCTGGCTCAAAAATATCAGTTACCGTTCGGTTGCGCAAAGCCTCAATGTCCATACTTGTGCGCGTATTGGGGTCATACGACGGATAGTTTTCCAATGCCAAAATCTCGCCCGTACGCGTATCCACCACCATCGCCGATGCGCTTTTTGCGTTGTGGAATTTCACCGCATCGCGCAGGGCGGTATAAACGATGTATTGCACCCGTGCGTCCAAAGACAAGTACACATCCTTGCCAGGGCGCGCTTCTTGCATCACACCTTGGTCTTCAATCACATTGCCCAATCGATCTTTAATTACTTTGCGCTTGCCGACTTGCCCTTGAATGTCTTTGTCATACACCAATTCCAAACCCTCTTGACCTTGACCTTCGATATTGGTAAAGCCTGTCAAGTGCGCAAAAACCTCCGCTTGTGGATAATCACGTTTGACTTCTTTTTGGCTATTGACCCCAGGAATTTTCATGGCTTTGATTTGATCGGACACTTCCTGCGACACTTGGCGTTTGAGATATACAAAACGCTTGTCGTCCTGCGCCACTTTTTTACGAATATCTGCAACAGTTATGCCCAACAAGTTTGCCAGTTTGCTCTCTTGCGCCGCGCTCATGCGCACATCTTCGGGAATCACCCAAATTGCCCGTGCGGGAATGTTTGAAGCCAATACCACGCCATTGCGATCGTAAATTTTGCCGCGCGGTGCGGGAATTTCCAACAAGCGCGAATAACGCGCATCGCCCTTGCTTTGTAAAAAGTCATTGTCCAACAATTGCAATTTGACCGCCCACAAAGACAATGCCAACATACCCAACAAAATACCCGACAAAGCGACACGCGAACGCCACGCTTCCAACGGAAAGTATGGCTTGATTTTAGCAGGGCGGATGTTCGTGGCGCGGTTCATGGTGTGCCCCCCACGGATTTTGGGGTCATATAATAGGTCGAACTGGGATTAACGCGTTCCATCCCTTGCCCCGCAACGATTTCCGCAATGCGGTCATTTTTTGCTGCAGAAACTTGTTGCACTTGGCGCGTGCTCCATTCGATTTGTAATTGTTGTTCTTGTTCGCGCACTTGTTCGAGTTGCACGGTCAGTGTGCGCACGTGATAGCGCACGTTAATCACCGCCATTGCCGCAGCAATGACCGCAATCAACAAAATCACCGAATTTCGCCACATCGACATGTTTGCTCGCTTTGTATTCAATCAATTTAAATTTTTTAACTATTTACAACGATTCATCAACCGTTCTTTTGCGCCACACGCAACACTGCTGAGCGTGCACGCGGGTTTTGCGCCGTTTCGGCTGCCGAAGGCTTTTGTCGCCCCAAATCCGTAAGCAACAACTTCGGCAACTGCGCCTGTGTCAACGGCATTTTTGCCAAATCCTTTGAATGCTGACTGTGTTTGGCAATAAACTGCTTCACAGGGCGATCCTCCAAAGAGTGAAAACTAATGACAGCCAATCGCCCCTGTGGTTTGAGTAACACCAACACCGCTTCCAACACCGCACCCAAATCCCCCAACTCATCATTCACCGCGATGCGTATGGCTTGAAACGTTCGCGTGGCTGGGTTTTGCCCTTTTTCGTAACCACGCACTTGACTTGCCACCACATTCGCCAAATCCAAAGTACGCTCAAAAGGTTTTTGTGCGCGCCGCGCCACTATTGCTTTGGCAATCGGCTTGGCAAAACGCTCCTCGCCATACTCTTTAATCACCCGTGCCAACTCAGCCTCTGACACCTGTTGTAGCCACTGCGCCGCACTCAATCCGCAGGTGTTGTCCATGCGCATGTCCAACGGACCATCTTGACGAAAACTAAACCCGCGCTCTGCTTGATCAATTTGCGGCGAACTCACACCCAAATCCAACAACACACCATCCACGCTATTGGCTGATAAGTGCTCAGAGATGGCTTTGAAACTGTCGTGCACCACCCGCACCCGCGCATCTTGAGTCGCCAATTCTCGCGCTGTGACAATCGCGCGTGGATCTTTATCAAACACCCACAATTGCCCGTTTTCACCCAATTGCGACAAAATCAAGCGCGAATGCCCACCGCGCCCAAACGTACCATCGACATACACACCCTCGGGTTTGACCGCCAATGCCGCTACCGCCTCATGCAACATCACCGTGATGTGTTCTTGTGCCTCGCTCACGGTTAAAACCTAAAGTTTTTAATCGCAGCTGGTTTTTCCCTCGCCAACTCTGCTTGCTCGTGCGCTTCATACACCTGCGCATTCCAAATGCGAAAATGCGTGCCATTGCCAAACATCTCAATGTCTTTGTCCAACTTCGCCTTGGCGCGCAAACTCGGTGGAATCAAAATCCGCCCTGTGCTGTCCCAAGTCACTGGCTCGGCACTGGAAAAATAAATCTCCCGATACACATCCAACTCCTCGCCCCACGTGATGATTTCGCGTGCCATTTGTTCCCACACAGGCAAGGGCAGTAGCAATAAACACCCGACAGGGCTGCGCGTGATGTACAATTGCCCCTCGCACTCTTTTTGGAGCGCGTCGCGATACTTGCTCGGAACCATCATCCGACCCTTAGCATCCAACGAGAGAGAAGAATTACCCAGATACACAGCGTTTGCTTTCAAAAATTAAACAGAATGTCGTTGGCACATTTACCACCAAATGACACTTTTTACCACATTGACGCAACTTTACGGCATGGCGCAGACCGCGTCAAGTTAAAAGTCAATTTTCTCAATAAAGACAATGGGTTAGCACGCTTTCCCTATAAAATCTTTAAATTTTTATTGTTATAAAACAAGGCTCTACAAATGCTTGTGAAAGTAAGAAATTAAGAAAATATTTTTATCAGCCATTCCCTTACCTCTGTCCTTTTATAGCAACACCTGTTTTATTCACTCCAACTCACTCTCTATCCTAAGTCAATCAGTAAAACCACTTAAAATAATACGTCGCACTTGATTTTCTGCATACCACCTTAATTTATGGGATTATGATGCTTCACAAACAAATCGCAATCGCCGTTACAATCAAGTTATGAAAACCGATCACAGCAAAACTTCTGCAACACAAAGTCCCGCCATCAATTTAAAGGGGCAGTTTCTCATTGCCATGCCTGCGATGCAGGGTGACGCATTTGAGCGTGCCGTTATTTACGTGTGCGACCACTCGGACAGTGGTGCTTTGGGATTGATGATTAACCGCACTGCGGATGTGAAGATTTCAGACATCCTTGTGCGTCTTCAAGCGGAAGATGACAGTTTGCACATCAGTTATCCACTCCCGATTCAGACCGAACAAAATGTCTATCTTGGTGGTCCAGTGCAAACCGAACGCGGCTTTGTATTACATTCGCCTTATAAAGAGTATGCGGCAACGGTTCGCATCAATGAGCACTTGGGTTTGACCAGTTCACGAGATATCTTGGAGGATGTGGCGCAAGGCAAAGGTCCTGAGAGCTTTTTATTGGCCTTGGGTTATGCAGGCTGGGGGGCTGGACAGCTGGAGGAAGAACTCGCACGCAATGTTTGGCTGACCGTGCCCGCCGATGCGCATGTACTGTTTGAAACCCTACCCACAGAAAAATACCAACAAGCCATGCGTCTGCTCGGTATCTCTGAAGCCATGCTCTCTGATGTGGTGGGTCATGCGTGATGAACTCATCGGTGCGCACAGTCATTGGTATTGATTACGGTCTCAAACGCATTGGCATTGCGGTGGGTAATACCCTCACGCAACACGCCGAGCCTTTGGAAATCATTCAAAACACCAACCCAGCCCATAGCATTCAGCGCATTCGTCAAATCGCACGCGACTGGTCGGCGCACGAATTGGTACTCGGTAGCCCACGCCACCCTGATGGTACGCCGCATGAAATGACACAGGTGTGTTTGGATGTGCAACAGGCGCTGATGAGTGCAACACAATTGCCCGTACATCTGGTCGATGAGCGTTATTCATCGGTGGTTTTGCCCAATGGCACACTCACCAATGCACGTGGGCAAACCCGCGCAAAACCTCAAGACGATTTGGCTGCCGCAATCATTCTGCAACAGTATTTGGATATGTCCTAAACATCTCCCATACCCCTCAACCATGTTGTGGCACTTTGCGGCAAAACCCAGCCAAATTCATCCAAACTTGCCCGTGCATCAGTTAGAATAGCGAAAATTTATTTCAACTTATTTCAACGATTGGGTGCACCCTATGACTCATCAGCCAGCATTCACCACGCCAACCACCCCTATCCCCGATGCCGAGCATTTGTATGTGCAATTGCTCAGTCAGCTGCGCATTTTTTTCGCCCAATCCGCGCAACCACCCGCACTCATCGGTATTCACCGTGGTGGCGCATGGCTGGCGGAACGTTTGCATCAGGATTTGGGGTTGAGCGAGCCGTTCGGTACTTTGGACATTTCGTTTTACCGTGATGATTACGCCACCACGGGCATTCGCACCAATGTCAAAACCACGCAGATTCCGTTTGACATCGAAAATCGTGTGGTGGTGCTGTGTGACGATATTCTCAACAGTGGACGCAGTGTGCGTGCTGCGCTCAACGAAATTTTTGAATTTGGTCGCCCTGCAACGGTTCAGCTCGCCGTGCTGTATGACCGCGGCGGCCGTCAACTGCCGATTGCCGCACAAATCAAAGGCGACGCAGGTGAATTTGACCCTGCTTATAAATTGGTATTAGAGCGCGATGAGCGCAACCGTTTTTGTTTCCGCATTCCACGACGCGTCAGCCATGCTGAATCAACCAAGGAGTCCTAATCATGTCTTTGCCCAATAACCCAGCAAACTCCAATCCAAGCCCACCGCCTGTGCCGTGGGCTGATTTACGCAATGCGCGCAACCCTCAACTTAACAGCGAAGGGCAATTACAGCATTTACTCAGTCTTGAAGGTTTGTCGCGCGAGATGCTCACGCATATTTTGGATACCGCAGAATCCTTCTTGGCGTTGAATTCACACGATGTCAAAAAAGTACCGCTGTTGCGCGGTAAATCGGTGTTCAATATTTTCTTTGAAAACTCCACCCGCACGCGCACCACTTTTGAAATCGCCGCCAAACGTTTGTCCGCCGATGTGATTAATCTGAACATCGAAGCCTCCTCAACCAGTAAAGGCGAAACCTTGCTGGACACGATGGACAACCTTGCGGCAATGCACGCGGATATGTTTGTCGTGCGCCACAATCAAAGCGGTGCGCCGTATTTGATGGCAGAGCATCTAAATCAACTGTGCATCAAAGACATCCACATCATCAATGCGGGCGATGGACGGCATTCACACCCCACTCAGGGCTTGTTGGACATGTACACCATCCGCCATTACAAAAAGGATTTCACACAATTGCGCGTAGCGATTGTCGGCGATATTCTGCACTCACGCGTGGCGCGCTCCAATATTCACGCACTGACCACTTTGGGCGTGCCCGAAGTGCGCGTCATCGGCCCACAAACTTTATTGCCCAGCGGACTCAAAGAAATGGGCGCGCATGTGTATCACAACATGAATGAGGGGCTTAAAGATGTGGATGTGGTCATCATGCTGCGCTTGCAAAAAGAACGTATGGCGGGCGCGTTGCTGCCCTCAGAAGCCGAATATTTTAAACACTATGGCTTATCACAAGAAAAACTCGCCCTCGCCAAACCCGATGCGATTGTGATGCACCCAGGTCCAATCAACCGTGGGGTTGAAATTGCATCCGATGTGGCCGACGGCACGCAGGCAGTGATATTGCCGCAAGTGAGTTTCGGTATCGCGATACGCATGGCGGTGATGGCTATTTTGGCGGGAGGCAAACAATGAATCGCTCTTTAATTATTCAAAACGCACGTTTGGTACACACTGCGGGCAATACAAATGAAGCACCGCACACCGATGCACACAGTTCAACCCTGTACATCGCCAATGGCAAAATCGTCGGCATTGACCAAACACCCGATGGTTTCGCACAAGATGCCCAAATCATCAATGCACAAAACAAACACACTTCATTTGCCTTAGCAGATTTGGCGGTGCGCCTGTCCGAAAAAGGCGGCAACCAAGATGACGTGATGCAAGAAGTCCTACAAGCCGCCTTGCGCGGCGGTGTGGCGCACGTGGCGTGCTTGCCCGACAGCAATCCCGTATTGGATGAACCGCGTTTGGTCACGCAACTCATCCATCAATCCGAATCACTGGACTTGGCAAAAATCTATCCATTGGGTGCTTTGACACAAGGACTAAAAGGCGAGCAACTGGCAGAAATGGCGACCTTGGTCGAACATGGCTGTATTGGGCTCTCTCAAGCAGACCAACCGATTCGCAACACCCAAGTTTTGCAGCGCGCTTTGGCGTATGCCGCCAGTTTTGATGTGCCTGTGTGGTTGCGCGCGCAAGACAGTTTTTTATCGGGCGGCTTTGCCGCATCGGGCGCATACGCGTCGCGCTTGGGTTTGTCTGGCGTACCGACTGCGGCGGAATCCATCGCTTTATTTACACTCTTTGAACTCTTACGTGGTTTGGGTAAAAACGCCCCGCGCGTGCATATTTGTCGGATTTCCAGCGCGCGCTCAGTTGAATTGGTACGCGCCGCCAAAGCAGAGGGTTTAAACATCACCTGCGATGTGAACATGCACCACCTGCATTTAATCGACACCGACATGGGTTGGTTCAATGCGCAATTGGTGTTCAACCCGCCGCTACGCTCATCTACCGATCGAACCGCGCTGCGCGCTGCGGTATTGGACGGCACAATTGATGCCGTGGTCTCTGACCACACCGCAGTCAATACCGATGCCAAACACTTGCCTGTGGGACAAACCCAAGCGGGCGCAGTGGGTGTGCAATGGTTGCTCAACTCGATGTTGCACCTTGCTTCTGAAGAAAAAGTGGATGTGGCGCAAGCCTTGAGCAGTTGTGTAACCAATGCCTACGCTGTTTTGACTTTAGATGCGCCCACATGGAAGATCGGTGCACAGGCGAACATCGTGGTGTTCGATACCGAGCAATACCAAAAAATTGACGCTCAAAGTATCAGTGGTCAGCATCTAAACACTCCGTGGCTGGGTTATGAGTTGGCTGGTGCGATTCAGACAGTGATTCATCAGGGCAAAGTGATTCACTAAAACCCTTTCCCTTCATTTTCAAAATCTCAAGAACGCATGAAATAGTTCATGCGTTCTTTATGCTTGCCTTTGGATTTTCCGTCAAATAAAAAGTTTGCTGATGTCCTACTTTGGTTATGGCAGGCTCACGTTATTCGCTTAACTTGGCTTTGCCAAATTAGCCTACACGCCACTGCGCCAAACGTGGTTGGGCTTGTGGTCACAAGCTGCATTAAGGC